>Ga0123342_1000804_pt1 | contig 51139 bp, 31 predicted proteins | sample Turbeawhitnodule_FD_89960 | JGI IMG/M metagenome (GOLD analysis project Ga0123342, IMG submission 89960) | Root nodule microbial communities of legume samples collected from Mexico - Turtle bean Mexico white nodule | ecosystem: Host-associated > Plants > Roots > Nodule | place: Mexico: Nepantla...
ACTTAGGCATACGGAAAAACAGCTAAGAAAGTGACATGGTTTATTTTATGACAAGGAAATCTGTTAAGATATCAAAGGGAAGCAATACACTTTAATATCAAACAAGTGAAATCAGAGCCCGTTAATTATACAGAAAAAAGTCATCAAGCCAGAATTGGTGTCTTAACAACAGCATCCCATGAGAAATTGAAAAGTTCTGTATTTCTTTTTTCATCTGTAATACTGACAATAATGATATTTTTACTTTCTATCTATCTTCTTCGTCACATCGTTTATCATTTTATTATAGTTTTCTTTCTTCTCCTCTATTCTCATTCTTTATAATAGAAATTATTGTCCAATCTGACAACAGAAAAAACCCTCGTCGATCGCACTGGGTAGTTCGTGATGGGGGAGGGCCATCAGTTCGGCTAAGTGCATCAATCTATACCCTACACTACTCTTTCAAAACCAACATTTAGGAATGCTGAAGGCATAGTTACAACTAATTCATACTCCTATTACCAAACCACGCACAGTTTGGCCACTGGTGTATTCTTCACTTTCAACCAACCAATAATATGATAGAAAATTAAACAGTAATTAGGCAATTTGTCTTCAGAAGTATTCATTTGTGTCAATTTAGAGTAGAAGTATGCAATTTATGAATTTGTTTGTTAACTAATAATAAATATTTCCAGTAAAGTTAAACTAAATTATCACAAATATAATTATTTAAAGACTAAATTTACAAAGACGACTAATTGGAGAATGAAATTCTATACAAACTATACTTTTAGAAGTATTAGGAAAATTTGTTAAAGTTCGAAAAGTTTCTTCAGGGTCGGATCGGATTTGAAACTATCTGTGTAATTAGTTTTTTGGGTGATCTTTGTGCATTGCGAGGATATCAGAGAAGAGAAAGAGAGGGAGAAAGAATATATACAGAAATAGAGGGGCATAACCTAACTGTTCACGAACCTAACAACCCATGCATGACACTCAATATTACGTAACATCCCCTTATTATGATAAGATTAACAACCATCATAAGTTTATTTTTTAATCTATGAAAGGAAGCACCGGAGACAGGTTTCGTAAGAAAATCAACGACTTGAAATTGTGCAGGGAGAAGCACCGGCTAAAGAAGTTTTCTTTGGACTCCACAAATTGTTGATAAGCTTTGAACCTATCACTATAACTAGATTTTTGAATGATATTTACAGTTGAATATTAATAACTTTTCTAGAAGATTCAAAATTAACCTTTTCTGAGAACTGTTCCAAGATTATTGCTAACAGATAGAAGGTTGTTTTCCGATAATTACTTATTCATTCCAAGAATTCTCTACTCTGTAAGTCAAGAATTTAATGGTGATCCTAAAGAAACTTAAATGTTTTAGCTTGATGTGAAATGGACGTTTAACTATAACAAAATCAAATCAATGTGATACCAATCTTTCTATTATCAAACACCACACTCATTGCTCATCCTAATGCCTACCTGCATCGCGTTCATTTCCTTGCGTTCACGCTATGTTGATTAGAAACAGGATCACAAAATCACGGGAGAAACAACAATGAGACAAAAAATTCAAAGACCGAAATCAAAATCATATATTCCTATTTCCAAATGAGAAGTGTTCCACGCACCTGAAATCTGAATCCAACGTGGTGATTCTGCAACATCCCGCATAACTCCTCTAACGTACATTACCATGACATCTACGAGAAAAAAAAATGAAATAAAAACTATAACAAACAAGTAGTTTTTATCTGTTTTTTCAAATAAGGAATGGAAATAAGGTGAGAATTCTGGAGTATGGAAGATCGAAGAGGATCCAACTAACTTTTGAAAATTCGACTATTTTGGGAATAAAGTAGGTGTAGAGGTTCCACATCGATGATTTGGTTGTGTCATGGGATCCTACTACGAAGACAGTTCTACCATTCCTTCAAATTTTCAGGCTTCACGGCCTTTGGCTGAAACGCTTCCGTTTAGGCTGCTTCTTCCTGCACTCCATAGGTTCTTGCTGCACCATAGTAATTGTGTAACTATATTTTTGTCCTTCAGTTAAAAAATAAATAAATCCTAAAATTTCACTCAGTTTTTTCATCCTACTGCTTGTTCTCATTTTTCTCACAAGTGTACCCCCAAACACTTCATTCACCCAGCATGACATAATTCGGATTATATAATCCGGAATTAACTATTTTAATTCCGGAGAAATATTTTTGGAATTACAAAATTGATGTGGGTGCAGCAAGAAACTATGGGGTGCAGCAAGAAGCAACCTTTTGTTTATAGCATTCTTACTCAATTGCTTGCAATGTTGATCTGGGCCTACAATTGGTCAGAATATTGGAAAATTCTTCTTGAACCATCACGCGTTCCTTTCTCCATCCTATACTTTGAAAAAATATTCAAACTATCCTTGACATTTTTTATTGAATATTTTGTTTAATTCAAGAATATGTAATCTAGATATTTTCTATCTTATAGAATTCGAAAGTTAAAATTTGTGATATCTTATTGTACCGGTCGGACCCAAACAACCGAAGACATGAATAAATAATGTTGAATAATAAATACGTGGCAAAGACAGTTACTATTCAACGTTGAACAGGTCAAAGTCACGTCGAAACACGTTCTCATAACATCAGGAAACCTCTGTACACGACCTTAAGACCACTACACATGTCTAGGCAACCGATTATCTGGCCCACGCGAATGTGAAGGCCCAAGTCAACCTATAAAAGGGACTTCTGAAAGGGGAAATGTACGTTTTTCGACATCTTGAGGGACTAGACTAATCACTAGCATTGACTTGAGCGTCGGAGCGCACGCGTGAAGGAAAAGGAACTTGAGGAATTAGGAAGCTGCTGGCACGACAACAAATTGTGTATCAACATGGATCAACATTACTTTGTCTTTGACATTCACACAGGTACACTTATATTCCAAATTTTACAATAAATTTGAAATATAAATTTTGTATTTTGAATTGCATAATCCAAACTAAAACATTTATATTTTAGATTGTAAAATCTAAAAGGACAATTTTGGTTTTTTATTTAAGATACGATGGTGCAAGAAGAAATTATGAAAGTACAGAAAGAAATTTTCCAAAATTTTCAATTTCAAGATTAGGCCAATTTGGTCATAATGGAGGGAGTTACAAGTTGAACCCCTATCGTTTCAAGCTGAACCTCCATACTTTCAAGCTACACCTCCATGGAGTGGTGAAACGACAAAACTGCTCCCATTTCAAATTTATAAAATAAACCTAATTTTTCCTTTCTCCTCCATTTCATCTTCCTCTATCGTACACCTCTGATTTGTTGCGTTCAACTTATGTTTGTGTGTTAGAGGTTCTGCCATAACAATGTCACCCTTTGAAGAATCAACTTGGACCTTATTGTCCTGTCATGTCGCTTGAAGAAATTCATATTTTGAATTTATCTTTGTTGTTGTTGTTAGTTTATTCGAGATTGGGTGATCCGAAAGTTTTTGGATGGCATAATCCATAACTTATTTTTGAAACTTTGTATACATTATACCTTTGTATACATTTTAGAATATACAATTTGAAAGGTATTTCCAAATCTAGAAATAGATTCTGTAATGCACAGTTTGGAATGTATAAATACATTTTGGATTCTGCGTTCCAGAATGTCATAGATGATAGGTGGTTGCACTTTACCGACCACCTTGTTTTGGGTGTGACACTGGCTACTCATTCATCCGTGTAGGCAATCAGATACATGCCACATCCATACATATGTTGTGGGGTGGAGGAAGATCAGTCATTTATATTACCAGGTTGTCAACCGCATAGTTCTGATGATGACGAGACATAACCTATGTCACATCAAAAGTATGTTTGTCTGATGAGTAATTTATCTTTGTATATATTCATTGTTTATTCACCATGGTTATTTATTTTAATATATTCAATAACTAATGTCATTTCAATCAATACATAATATATTCAAAATGATCATCAACCTCCTATAACGTATGATTGATTATGGACATGTTTATGAAGGTAATCTTGCATGGGAGGGAACCTAGAATACACGGTAATTAACCCATTTATAATAAACATCCGTGTATACAAGAAAATAACATTTAGATTGTTTTGTACTTAGGTTTTACGTTTTTAAATTTAAAAATATATTGTACGTCAACTTAAAAACATTAATTAATATATAATATATTTTTGGCTATTTAGAGTACCGTGTTATGTGTTTAATTTATGAAAATATTATTCTTATCAGTTGACATTGTAGAAAATAGCATAAGATATTTTACTCCAGAATTAGAATTTCATATTTCTATTCAACAATCACTCTTAAAAGTTGTGAATACAGTTAGTACAAAGCAATAAAATACATCAAATTTTGTATTACAAAACTTACAAATTTCTTTTTTAAAAAGTTGAAAAAAAAAATATATATTCCAAAATGTACATTTAAAATTACAAAATATATAATTGCCCATGGATAATATAAGAGATTTTATGTTTGTTGCAATCACAAAATATATATATATATTATTATTATATAAAAAGATACCATTTGATAACTTCTTTCAGTGTCATCTTTTAATTGAAAATTTTTACCTTTTAATAAAGAAAAATAATTTATTTTTTTATTTAGTAAATTAAATAATTGAATAATTTTTTTTATTTTAAAATAATTAAACAACTTCTATTTTTAAAAATATCGTTTATATACATTTTAAATTGTATTATTTTCTTAATTAATTATTAAAAAATAATACAATTATTATAAAATTGTATATATTCAATCTAATTGTAGGTAATTTCGTTTATTATGCATGTAGTTTTTTTTATTGTGAGTAGTTATTTAAATTTTAAAAAATAATTATTTAAAAGGTAAAATTGTAAAAAAAAAGTTGTAGATAAAAGATGTATATCTTTATATATTGTTATAAATATTATAATACCTATTGAAAATTATAGAAAGATTTTTATTAAAAGAAATTATTAAAATAAATAATTTTTTTATTTATTGTATGTAATTTTTTAATGTGTACGTAGTTTTTTTTTTATTGTGAGTAGTCATCTTAATTTTAAATAATTATTTAAAAGGTAAAACAATAAGAAAATATGCAAAGAAAAAGAGGTTTATCCTCTTTATATATTGTTCTAGGTATATATAGAAATAAAAAAAAAAAAACTACTAACCTTAAATATAAAAATATCTAGCACCAACCCTAATTTAAACTTAATGACAAAATTAAAAAAAATAAAATATCTCCTAATATCAACATTGAGCAAGGTCCATAGGTGGGACATGAGGTGGTTGAACAAAGTTTTTCCAGTAAGGGTGAGTCTGCCAAACAACATGCATGTCTTCAATGGGAATCCCTTTGGTCTCTGGAAGAAGCTTGAAGATGAATATAGTCATGAGAACGACAAAACATGCAAAGAAAATGAAGAGAACAAACTTCATGTGACAGAGCATGGAGGTGAAGATTTGTGCAATGGCAAAGGTGAAGATCATGTTAACAGAGACATTGATACTCTGAGCAGCTGGTCGCACTTCAAGTGGAAAAATCTCACTTGGAACCAACCATCCCAAAGGACCCCAAGACCATGCAAATCCTGCCACATACACACATATATCACACACAACCACGATAGCATACCACTTTGGCAACACTCCCGGGTTTCCATCAAGTCCAAATTTGCATGCAATCGCCACGGTAATCACAATCTGACAGATAAACATTTGTGCACCTCCTTCTAAGAAAATAGTGCGTCTCCCGAACTTGTCAACAGTTAGTATGGAGACAAGAGTGGCAATTGCGTTGCAGCCCCCGGTGATCATGGCAGACATGAGAGCAGCATTTGCTCCAAAACCAATAGTTTTAAACAAAACAGGAGCATAAAACACTATCACATTCATGCCAGTGAGTTGTTGGAATAAGGGAATGAACACCGCAAACGTGAGTTGAGGCCTATATTGCCTTTTTAGCAAAGAAGCCCAAGGGTGTTTCACTGCCTTGGAGGATTCACTGGCTGCCACAAGATCATGAAACTCCTCCTCAATGTCACTGCTTCCTCGAATCTTAATGAGTTCCTTCTTGGCATCTTCGCCTAGACCACGTTCAATCAAAGAACTTGGTGAATCTGGAAGAAAGATTGCACCGATGATGATCATGATGGCAGGGACTGCAGCAAAGCCCAAACTGTAGCGCCAACCTTCTCCGTTCTCCATTTTGGAAAATAGGTAGTTGAGAACATTGGCAACGAATATGCCAATGGTGATTGCTAGCTGGAACAACATGTTAAGAGCTCCTCGAAACTTATATGGAGCAACCTCAGACACATAGATTGGCACAGACTAATTGGCGAATCCAATTCCAAATCCAAGTAATATGCGACCAACAATGAGCATCCAAACGTGTTGAGCAAAGGCATTTAGTCCAGCACCAGCAAGAAAGAGCACACCCCCAGAGATCATGCTGAGGCGCCTTCCGAAGATTCGAGAGACACTTGATGCAAAGATTGACGCAACAAGAGCAGCCAAATACAGAGACGATGTGAACAACGTTAATATTTGGCTGTCAAATTTGCAATATTGGCTGTTGGAGGGCTTCATATTGTTCTCCTTTTCATAGACTGTGGGGAAGAACTTCTTCAGAAAAGGATCCATAGAAGTCACACCACCTGCACATATTCATGTCGTTAATAAAGAAATAAAGAGGTATACATGAAAAAAGTTATTCAAAAAATACATATGAACACGTACCCGATATGCCAAGATCGTAACCAAAGATCAAACCTCCAAATGCTGCTACCAAACATGTTATAAAGACCCTAAATATGAGTTTTCCGGATAGTTCTTTCCTCTCGAAGATCCAGTTGCAATCAAACCTCCTGCCATTCTCAATCACTTAATAACACTCTACTTTTACCCAAATCAAAATTTCAAGAAATGAATACTACAATCCAACCCATCACCTTTATTTATAGGCCAATATTACTCTTCATTTCTATCTTTTACTTTTATCTTTTATCTCTTCAAAAATCATACACATTCTTATATTTTCTCTCTCTATATTTGTTTCTCTTCAAACAAAATATTAATTATTTTAATTATATTATTCATTATTTATTATATAAGTAATATATAGAAATAAATTAATTATTCGATTAGTTGAAATGAAATTCTTCGTAAATTTCTTAACCATGTAATAGATAATTTAAATTGCATCATTTTATCTTTTATATATATATATATATATATATATTATTTAATATGAAGTAAGAGATTTTTTTTAATCGTAATTCAGAATTCAATAAGCAAATAAATTAACTTATTTTTTTTCTATTTATCTCTCGGAAGATAAAATGTCTCTGACTTCAAAATTAAAATTCAATTTTAATATATATTCTCTTATCTTTTAATTATATCCTTATGATAATTTATCTTTTAATTATATTATTCAATAATATCCTTTAATTATATTTTTATCTTTTTTTTATCATTTTATCATTTAATTATATATTTTCTCTCTTTATCATTTTATCTTTTAAATATATATTTTTATCTTTATGACCATTTTAAAAATTATAATAATCTATATTTATATATAAAAGAATTATCAAATGAATTATCCTCTTTAACTGCTCTTAATTATTTTTTTATTTTATTTTTATATCAATATTTGATTTTATTTCATTATTATGATAATGAAATAAAATATTCATGAATATTGTGTTATTTTCTATTTTTTCTAAAATACGCAAGAAGTTGTTTTGAATTGAAAGAGAGGTGAATTTTGGATATTTCGATCATTTCCTATTTTTTAAATATTTACTAAATAATTAATTATTCTTATAATTAATTGAAAACGTTTTTTTTAAAAAAAAAAACTAATATACCAACAGTAAAAAGCAGTTATTATGTGTAATAGGACGTGGAAAAGTTCTTATAATTTTTTTTTATATCTTCATCTCTTTTAAAAAATTATAATTTTTTTATCTCTTATTGTTTGATTTAATTGATATTTTTTATTTAATTTTTAATATTAAACATAACTATATATAAATAATAAAAATAAAAAAGCTGGCAATTGGGTCTACTATATATAAAGTTTGTTTATTTTTACAATAAAATTTCTTAATATAAAATGTAAAAAAGTGTATATTGAAATTAAAAAAAATACATTTTTTATAAATAGCCTAGTTTAATTTTAAATTAGACAACTTGAATCTTCTTCTTTTTTATATTACGAGTAAACTAATGGTTTGAGATCATTGTTAGATATTTTCTTTTACTAATTCACCTAATTTTGAAATAAGGATCTAAGTTACAGTTTCAATCGCTTTCCATCTTTTTCTATTTTTGTTGTAGGACAATTCTTTTCAATTCTCTGTCTTAGATGCAAACAAAACATAAAAGACATTGTGCAGTGAAGTTGGTTTTTTGCAGGGGAGAAATATCACCTTTTGGTTAATGAACAAAACCAATCTAGATTTTCCATATATTTTTTGTGGTCAAAACCAAATTCAAGATTCTAATCATATTTTCCTCCTGCCCTTCTATTTCATCAAAATATCGTAAAAATAGTTCTTAAATTTAGAAACTTATTTTTGAATATGGTAAAATGAATAGAAAAGACAAATGGGGATTATTGTGAGAAATGAAGCATTAAAAAAATTGGTTCCATAATAGTTTTACATCGTTTTAGTAATCGATATCAAAACAATTTAAATACATTTTTCCTTTAATTTTTTGGAACATCTTATGAAAATAAAAAAATGTGGTAAAAATTTTAAAATGGACAATTTCTATTAATATTATCTCAATCTATGTAGCATAGACACTTATATATATGGATATGAAGATACGGATATGAAGATACGTATAATCTCTAAAATATAGAATACGGAAATACGGATCTATATAATATATAATTATAAAAATTGACAATAAAGATTTATATGCACAAGTATTTTTCATTTTTTTTATAGCTGAAAGATGTTTCTCATGACTGGTTTAAAAAGAATTTGTTCTTTATTTTTATAATCATAATAAAAATTTATACAATAAATTTGAGTTTTTATAAAATTAATGTATTTCTACTTTTAAAAATTGTGTTAGAACCATACTAGAATTATTAGAAATCCAACAAATATTTTTTGAATTTGACATTTTACCGATACATCTTCTACAAGTGTAATACAAATTTCGGTGTTCGATACGAAGATTTCTTTTAATAGACATATCTAGCCTCATAGATCTCAACTGCATATTCTAAATGATGAGAATAAATGGTAGCAGGATTTAAGTTTTATAGTTTTATGTAGTTGGAATTATTTTAAATAATTTAAACAGTAAAATTTATTTCTGGTTTCATTTTATATTCCATTTGGAGCCATTTTATTAATTTGGTTGGAGGCAAAGGAAGTACATACATGTAAGGTGATGGTTGAAAGTGGGTGATACCATCAAACACGTACACTTATCCTAATATAATATCGGCCACTGCATTTGCTTCCAAATCTCGTCCACTCAAATCTTATACTCCTCTCTTTTCTCTGCAATCAAAACAAACAAAATCATTCATACTCACATCCCTCACTACTACTACTACACAATATTCATCACTTCATTCAACATTTCACTAGCTGCTTTCACAAATGGCTGCTGCTGTTAGTGCTGCAGTCTCTTTTCCATCCACCAAGTCTACCTCTCTTCCATGTAGGACCTCCATCATTGCCCCAGAGAGAGTCATTTTCAAGAAGGTGTGTCTAGCTACTTCCATCAAATAAAAATTTCATTTTGATAATCCATGATCACTTTTAATGCAATTTTTTATCATGTAGATTACTTGGGTGAATTGTGATTGCAAAATTTATCTAATTGAGAACTGATATTGCATTTGAGATGATCTGGGTTATTAAGTAAGGTTTCTCTCTCAGGTTCCATTTCAATACAGAGATGTTTCTAGCAGTGGAAGGGTAGTTTCCATCAGAGCTCAAATCACCACTGAAGCACCAGCCAAGGTTGAAAAAGAGTCTAAGAAACAGGATGAAGGTGTGATTGTGAACAAGTTCAAACCCAAGACCCCATACATTGGTAGATGCCTTCTCAACACAAAGATCACTGGGGATGATGCTCCAGGAGAAACTTGGCACATGGTCTTCAGCACCGAGGGTGCGAAGCTCATTAGTTTTCCCTCTATTTTCTCTTTTCTGTTTTCTATTTATAGACCATAGAGTAGATTGCTGATAAAAATTGTATTTTTGAGCTAATGTTATAGTGTTTTGGTTTTAGGAGAGGTTCCTTACAGAGAAGGACAATCAATTGGAGTAATTCCTGAGGGTGTTGACAAGAATGGCAAACCTCATAAACTGAGATTGTACTCTATTGCCAGCAGTGCCATTGGTGACTTTGGTGATTCCAAGACTGTGAGTATCATGTCATATCTTAACAATTTTACATTATTGTTTCTGGGTTTAATTTTTTTAACTTTATAAGGCTTTTATTTTATCAATTTTGTTGCTTTCATACTTGAGTCCTGTTCTGAACTTGCTTACACCTGAACTAGTTTGAAACTTGAGTCCAAAAAACAAATTATCCATAAATACATAGTGAGAGAAAATTATCCAAAAGGAGAATTATCAAATGGTAATTGGCACCCAGTGAGAAAGAGAGAGAAGAGAAATGTAGGGATGATAAGAAAGATGAATGATATCAGTCCAAAATTGTGTACTAAACTCAAACATTTAGCTTGACCATAAATCTATTATACATTTTTTTCATTACAACTTGATATGATTTCTTTCACACAGGTTTCTCTGTGCGTGAAACGACTAGTGTACACAAATGACAGTGGAGAAATTGTCAAGGGAGTTTGCTCAAATTTCTTGTGTAAGGATGAGTCGTTTTTCTTTTTATATTTTACACAATGTAGGCTAGAATATCACATTTTGGCTACTCTACTTTGTTATACCAATGGTATCTTCCGTTCTTCTAAGAATGATTTATGTTTCTCTTTATTCAGGTGACCTGAAACCAGGATCTGAAGTAACGATAACTGGACCTGTTGGGAAAGAAATGCTTATGCCAAAAGATCCTAATGCCACTGTTGTCATGGTAAACTGTCATTCATTTTGTTATAATAGAAAAGGAATATGGTACATATACATCATGATTGTTCTTATCTTCACCATTCATCAATGATATTTTCTTTGCAGTTGGCAACTGGAACTGGGATCGCCCCATTTCGCTCATTTTTATGGAAAATGTTCTTCGAGAAGCACGAAGATTACACGGCAAGTGTTTGCAAAATCTAGTATCTTATTGTTAGAGATTGACTAAAGATAAGAATGCTTCATAGTATATAAATGCATAGTATATAAATGCGTGTAAACCTCATATTTTTTAATCGATTTTATAAGATTGAATTAGATTTTAAGTACACTTCTTAATACTTATTATTACATGTATCAAAAACCAAAACCAGTACAATAGGCGGTAGAGTGCGTAAAGGACTTTTGGACAGTGGTGATACCTAAGACAAATGCTAATTGCTAGTACTCAAGGAATCAAAATTATTAGAGTTGATTAACCTTAGCTTCAAAATTCACCACCATGAGGCACCCTACTAAATTGCAAGTTGCAACTACATAACATCGCGTACTATAAGTGGGTGCAAATACTTCATCTTATGTACCGATTTTATAAAGTTGAGTTAGATTTAAAATTCACTTCTTAATTTGCTATCAAACCTGGAATAGACTTTTGGACAGTGGCGATACTTAAGACAAATGCAAGTTGCAACTACATAACATAGGAATACTGTTCTTTTATGAAGTAGTGCTAAATTTCTTTTACCTCACAGGATTTCTTTTTTAACATAATCAAATGACTTTGTGTGATTCATATAGGTAACCTCACTTAGTAAGATAAGACTATTGTTATTATCAGCGTCTGAGAATTTAACTTTAACTGAGTCTAATAGCTTTTTGTGATTCATGCTGCCATCTTTACTTTGTTGTGAGATAAGTTTTAGTTATTGCTTTATAATCAGCATCGGCAAACTGATTTGCCTGCTGCATATGAAGCTACAAAACTTTGAACATTATTAGTAGTATGTGTTTATAAGTGAACACATTTGATTATAAACCATGTTTGACATATATGCAGTTCAATGGTTTGGCATGGCTCTTCTTGGGTGTCCCTACAAGCAGCTCATTGCTTTATAAGGAGGTGAGAAGGAAACTTTTCTCATTCATGGTTTCTTTTATATACATTTGAATTTACTGATACAATACAACTTGTTTTGTATGGGGCAGGAATTTGAAAAGATGCAGGAGAAATACCCTGAGAACTTCAGGCTTGACTTTGCTGTGAGCAGAGAACAAACAAATGAGCAAGGAGAGAAGATGTACATCCAAACTCGAATGGCTCAATATGCAGAAGAGCTCTGGGAACTACTGAAGAAGGAGAATACTTTTGTGTACATGTGTGGACTAAAAGGAATGGAAAAGGGAATTGATGACATTATGGGATCATTGGCTGCCAGAGATGGTAAGGCATTTTCCTTTGGAAGGAAGCCATTTTGTGTTGGTACATCATTTGGAGAGAAACCTGATTGATTATGTTTTGTGTTTGATTATGCATTATAGGCATTGATTGGATTGAACACAAGAAGAAATTGAAGAAAGCAGAGCAATGGAATGTGGAAGTCTATTAATTTGTGTTCACTTGCACAGACAGATATGAACTCCTGCTTCATGCTGCAACAAGTCTCAAGTCTATCACCCCTCCTGCGTTGTGTAGATATGTGACCACCCTGTAATTTTTTCTTTGACCATTTTTATACTGTTCATCAACAATTTCATTGCCAGTTTTACAAGTACTCTTTTTGAGGGATGATCCAATATAGATGAATCCAACTTTATTATGTCATTTGCAAGTAATTCTTAGGTCTCTCACTATCAAACACATACCAAAAACACTACATTAGGCAACTTTAATCAGCATTCGAAACTTTTATATGTTTTTTTGTTTTAGATCTTCATTAGAATGAGTGGATAACACATATGAGGTCGGACACACCTCTAATGGCGTGTCCGTGTCAGATATACGTATCCGACATTATTTATAGGACATGTATCAGTGAAATATCTAATTTAAAAAATATTTATTGGATTTATAACAATTTTATCACAGTTCTAATACAATCTTAAAAAGTAGAAATACATTAATTTTTTAAAAACTCAAATTTATTATATAAACTTTTATTATGATTATAAAAATAAGAAACAAATTATTTTGAACCAGCCACAACAAACATATTTTTGCTAAAAAAAAAAACTAATACATACTTATGCACATAAATCTTTATTGTCAATTTATATAATTCATAATTATATAATTTATAAATTCGTGTCCCATGTCCTATTTTGTAAATATTATATTCATCTCTGTATCCGTGTCGTATTAATGTTCATATCCGAGTCTGTACTCCATAACATAGAACACATATCTTTTCAATTTAATACTTTTAAAAGAATTTAATTATACACAAATTAAGAGTAATAATTTAAAATTTTTAAATTCCAATAATATTTAGAGAGGTTATAATTCTAAAATAAAGTTTAACTCATTTTTATTAAGTAAACAATTATATTAAGTAAAGCATAAACCCTAAACCATTATATTTGAGCTTGTGTTCTCATGACAACATAAGTATGCTATAATAGATTGTCTCACCAACTTAATCGATTTTTGTCTGATTTATTAAAACAATAGAAAAAAAAACTAATACCATAGTTTAAGACTTCTTTTTAGATTCATTTAAGATTCTTTTATAACAAAATTAAAAATATCATAAAATTTATTCATTTTTTAATAAATTTATTATAAGATTTTTTTATTTTAGTCTTTTCCATTACCATAAAAATAATAATTATCTCTTTTTTTCTTTTAAATTAAATATATAGACATTTACATATTTCATTTTTCACTTTCTTTTATTTCAACTAAATATCTAAGTGAATAAATACTCATTAACAAACTTAGGTTATTAAAGTTTAGTTTTTAGTAATTTAAATATTTTATAAATAAAACTAACCACCAATCAATCCCAAATTAATATATTAATATGTAACATAACAAGTAACTTTAAAACACATATCCACATATATATTTCACCACAAATATCCAAAATTCAATACTAAAAATATATTTATTTCATGTCAAACTTACATGACAAAACACAACATACAAAAGTCTCTAGAGTTTAGCATGTGGCTTGATAGGAGAGAAATACAACTGATAAAAACATTATTTAAAGTATTCAAAATAACATAAATATAAAATTGTTTGATGTGGTGATTCTTCTAGATGTTTCACTTGTTTGTGATGTTGCAAAATTCCTATGACAAAACATTCCAATCATGGATTTTCTTTTTCACTATTGATATCATAATTGATATAATGTCATGCAATTAGCCACACAAATTCAATATTTAATGCTAAATTAAATCAAAGCATATTTTGATGTTGAGTTAACACAAGTATATCACTTAAATAATAGTCTTTACACATAATTAGTTTGTTACATTAAAGGTAGATGTTGTATTAACAATTTTAGTGGATAAGGCTAAAAGATATCATTTGCATGAGTAACTACCAATATATGCAACCCTAAACCATTTTAATCTCTTTAATGAATTTTGTTTTACATGCAATTAAAACAAAATTGTTTATATTTGCAACAAAAATATATTATAGTAACACATACACTGTTAACTTATGAAACTTATTACCACATCACCTATTTAGTAGGAAAAGGTGACCATGAGAACCTATAACAAATTTATTATTTTACTAAATACTCAATATTAAAAAAAAGGTTGTTGGATACTCAAAAAAACACCCTCAATATATTGAGGACCAAAATCTTATTTAAGTTTTATTTTATAATATAGAAAAAGTTTACATAGAAAATCCACTTAACTCACATTTTAAATATATTTATTTGATATGAAATTATTCCCTAGAATTTGTAAATATTTTTTTACCCTTATTTTTTAAAATAACATGTTAAAATTTTATATTATTGAGGTCAAATTACTCTGGTCGACAAACTCTTTATATATTTAATATAACTATATATTTAAAAGTATTAATTAAACTAAAATAATTTCATGTTAAATAAATATTTGTAATGTTATATTTGAGTATTAGTCAATAATTACTACTGGTAGTTATTTTAATTTTGTAATTATCAATGCGTTATATTTTATTTTTAAATAAAAAATATCATACACTCTTGTAAAATATAAGGATCATTGCATTACTATATTGTCCATACATCTACTTTTTTAAATTTTTTTAAGAAAGTGGTTTATTTTTAAGAGATTTTTATAAAAACAACTTAAAACTAATATTTGATTACTGTTATAAAAGCGTTTTTTTTTTAAATTAAAAGTGATTATCAGCTTGTTTGGTATGATATTAAAAAATGTGTTTTTTATTTTAAAATTACACAAAGAGTTTATAAACACTTGTAAAATACATGTTTGTTTAGAAAACACAACACTTTTTCTAATGTTACAAGTTGCATTATACACACTGTGTTTCATGTGTTGAAGAATCTTAATATGGAATTGAAACAGAAAGCCTATTAAACTATTGTACTTTTGAAACATTTTTTTCCAGCAAAATAAGAATTTAAATTTAATTCTGACATGCTTTCCCTTCAAGACACTTTGGATATTCTTATAATAAAAATAAATATGTTCTGATATTTTTTCTAATGTTACAAGTTGCATTATACACCCTATCAACAATTTGGTGTTTCATTTGTTGATAAATCTTAATATGAAATTGAAACAAAATAATAATTTAAATTTAAGTATGGTATGCTTTACTTCAAAATACTTGAATATTTTTAAAATAAAATAAAAGTAAATATATATCGGTATTATTAATATAATGGTCAATTGTAGTTTATATATTCTCTTCTCTCCTAACCCATTAAAACGTCAATTGAAACAAAATCGTTATAAAACACTAACTTCCAACCGATAACCGACAATACTCTACATTACTCATCAAAACAAAATAAATTAAAAAAAAATCAAAATTATTTGCATATGATCAAATACAATACTTTCTTTTTCATTATTTCAACCAATTAATATCAAACCAACTTAATAAAAGATTGAAAATATTTTGTTAATAGGTAGTTAATAAAAACTTATTATTGTTATCAATGATAAAAACAAACATGATCTTTAGGATTAGAATGTTTACTTAATTTATTTTTACTTTATTTGTTTAAATTTAAAACAATGATAACTTGAAAAAAAAATGTGATCTTCTGATCAATAATATGATTTAATTTGAATACATAAAAAAATCAAACTTAAATTATAACAACTTTTACAAAAATTGGATTAAGATTTTAAAAGAATTTAGAACTCCCTAATTATACTACAACAATAAATTAAATTTTCTTTTAAAAAATAATCTACAAGAAGAATGTAAAAAACTCAAAGGATCATTAAAGAATAAAAGAGAGAAGGTCATAGATGAATGAAAAATACCTAAAACTAGAACTAAATCAACTTAGATAAAAAGTACAAAAGATTAGTGCTTGAATTGAGCACGAAGTGAAAAATCATTATACAAAAAGTGAAAGAGTGCACATTCTTGCAAGAGACCCTTTCATAAGAGGTTAAGAGGTAGGTTATATTTAGATAAGAAACACTAGTACTAAAAAGAGAGGTAATTTTGATATATGTGAAAAATCATAAATTGTTCTTAAATAACTTTATAAAAATAAGTTGTTTTTATTTTTTTAAATTTAAAAACAAGTAAAAATATACAATAAATATTCTTTAATTAACATTAGTTGGGTTAGTTTAAAATTATTTTTTAAAAGTTTAAACAATCAACAAAAAATTTACAGTAAGTTTTTCTAACTAAAATGAATGTGTTTTTCTCCAAAAAAATGTTTGAATAGACGTATCTAATATATTTTTAACTTTAATTTATTATTATAAAATAGTAGAGATTGAAAAAAAAAACATGTATTAAATGCTATTTTTGTCTTTCGTTTTGAATGTAAATTTTGGTTTATTTTGTTTAAATATATTACTTAATTAAAATATGTATACAATAAATTTAGAAGTTACATAAAAACCACATTATGATCGATTCCGTTTAAATTTGATAGAAAAATATCACATACCTAATTCAATTCAGCTTATTCTTATTCTTAGTTTGATGAAAATCCCTCTTCTTCCAAGACAATTGAATTGTTATTTTTTTTAAATAAAATTAAAATTAGCGATAAAACATTAAATTTTTAGTTCTTATTTATCCATACACTAATTATTTTCTTTATTTTAATAAAATTAGTGCTTTTATTAGAAAATTAATAAAAAAAAGTCACTTTGAGTGTTTGTATTTTAAAAAAAATAAAAGATAATTTAATGTGTAGTTAATTTTAATATCTAAATAATTTATATATATATATATATATTATTGTTTTAAAATATAATTAAAAATAAAAGATAAATATAAAATAAGTATACTAAAATCAGAAATCGTTATTATATATAGTTATCAACCAGATTATTTGAATAAAATATTATTTATAGATTTTTTCTAGATCTTCTCTTAAATATTTCTGAACAGTAAAAAAATCTAAAGAAATTCAGATTTATTTATAATAAATTAAATCAATTTGAGACATATTCCATCATAAGTTGGTTGTTTTGGAAATCAATGATGATTTAAAAATTCCAAATTATTTTAATTAATCAATAATTAATAATTAATAATTAATAATTAATTAATCGTAGGTAGGGTTGGATTTGATTTATTGGTCCCTTGGAATTGCAGTTCAGAGAATATATATAAATAGAGAGAGAGAGAGAGTTTAGCAAGTACTGTGTTGTGGCATTCCACCGCTGAGGCTCTCTCTAGGGTTTGTTGGCTCTCAAATCGAACCGATTCCATGGCGGAAGAGCGATTCACGGGCGTTGTGCAGTGGTTCAACAATGGCAAGGGCTTCGGCTTCATCAAGCCCGACGACGGCGGCGAGGATCTCTTCGTCCACCAGTCTTCCATCAGATCCGACGGCTATCGCACTCTCCTCGAAGGCGATCGCGTAGAGTTCGCTATCGCCACCGGCGATAACGACAAAACAAAGGCCATTGACGTCACCGGCATCGACGGCGCTCCTCTCCAGCCTCGTGCCGCCGCTGGCAATCGCGGCTCTGGCTACGGCTTCGGCCCCAGGCGGAATGGCGCGGGCGCTGGCGGTGCCGCGTGCTACCAGTGTGGCGATTTCGGTCACCTCGCCAGGGACTGCAACCGGAGCACCAATTCCGGCGGCGGAGGTGGTGGTGGGTGTTTCGTTTGTGGCGGGTTCGGTCACCTCGCAAGGGATTGCGCGCGCGGAGGAAACATCGGCGGTGGAGGCGGCGGAGGAGGCGGCGGAAGCGGCTCTTGCTTTAGGTGTGGAGGATTTGGACACATGGCGAGGGATTGCGCCACGGCGAAAAGCGTCGGTGTTGGTGGTGGTGGTAGCGGTGGCGGTTGTTTTCGGTGTGGGGAGGTTGGTCATTTGGCTAGGGATTGCGGCATTGAAGGAGGAAGGTTTGGCGGTGGTAACAGTGGTGGCGGCGGCGGCGGTGGTGCTGGGAAGAGCACCTGCTTTAATTGCGGGAAGCCTGGGCATTTTGCGAGGGAGTGTGTGGAGGCTTCCGGGTGAGGTGAAGGGTTACGTTTTGCGAAGGGAGAAAAAGGTGGAATAGTACATATTCTCTTTTTTTGCACCTTTTAACAGTTAGTAACTTATTAGCCTCTCTTATTATTATTCTTCTAATTTCGGGGAAGTTTATACATATAAAAAAAATTATGTGGTTTGGTTTTTGACAATGGTACTGCTTCGCAGGCGATTTTGCCTCCTTTTTTTAGTTTTTACTCTGCATGTTAGACCCTGTTTCTGATTTATAGTCTACCTTTGTTCCCGAACTTGAGATTTTATATCTTGATTATTTGTCTCAAAGGTTCATAATCAAATGATCATAAATTTAGACTGAAGTTCTCAAGAGATGCGGAGTGTTGCCCTTCTCAAAGATTCATGTTTTTGTCTTGTGTGTTTGGATTTGTTCGTTGATTCTTGCGAGCATTAATTTTGATTGAATTGCAATTACAGGAGTAATGATTGAATGGAGATTAAGATTCATGATTGTATTTGGTTAACTGGATATCCCAATCTGATTAGTCTTGGAAACATGAGAAAGTATCACATAAATTTCCGCATTTACCTTAAGTTTACTAATTTGATCAGAAACCTTATCACCGTTTTTAGATTGCTTACTGTTTCAGTCCTTATATGCATTAAATAGAATGACAGTGAGATAACTATTATTTGGTTTGCATATCAGCCTTCCCCTGAATGTCTATCAACATGTTGCTGGCTTAAGTGGTTACTTGGCTGTTAAATATTTGAGCTTCTTTAGAGACATTAAAATGAATTTCTTATGAGTATTTTTTACTAGATTTGGATATTTGCACCACTTCTACTGGCCTAATTTTATCCTGTTTTTAACAGGGTATTCCCTTAATCCCTTCTTTTGAACTTTATACCCATGAAATTTTAAAACTTGAGGAGTGTTAACAATAACACGCCCTTACTAATAAATAAAATTTATTGAAGTACAAAATTTATGATTTTCACTCAATAATAAAGAGTGTTCAGCATTTTTCGAATCTTCAAGGGAAGTTTGTTTAGTTGGAACTTAGCTTTTCGATTCAAACATACACCCTAGTTCTTTTCTAATTGATTTTGTTTCATTCTTAAGCTATCAGTTAGCATTTCTCGAATCTTCAAGGGAAGTTTGTTTAGGAACTTAGCTTTTCGATTCAATCATACATCCTATACATTTGGTTGGGCTTGTTGTGACCAAGTTAGTCTTATAGGGGCAAAATCTTGGGAAACTATCAATGTTTTGTGCCCTTGCAGAATCTAAGATGCTAATTGTGCAATACCTGTAGAAGCGAATTGCAAAGCATGTATATTTTTGTATTTCTTTTTCACAAGCTAATGGTGTCACTGCTTGTGATCTAAAATAGTTTTCAAACCGATCATGCTTCTCTGGGTCAGGTTGACTTTTTTTACCCTAAATCTAATCAAAACCAAATCAAATTTTGAGCAATCGATTCAATTGGATTGAGATGTGATTATATGAATGTTATAATAATTTGTTAGAGGTGATGAGAAAAACTGTGGTCAAGAGCCTTGGTGCAAGAACTGTTGCGGCAGCATTTTTGTGATGTCTATACCTTGTCAAAATTTCTGGAATGAATGCCTTTTGTTCTCTCAACCTTGAGTGGCACCGACATACTGTGTTGATTTCATTTCATCTTGGGATCGTACATGGTTCACTGTTGTTGCTTGTACTTGGTCGGTGGTTGCTAGCAACTTTAGGAGACGTTATTATTGAAAACAACCATTACTTGCGGATAATGTCACTTACAATTCTCAATTCTGTGGTTGTAGTTAGAAAATTCGTGTCAATCGTAAAAACAAGTCTAATATTTTGTTTGTCTTATCATGTATACTTTAGTCCATTGTACCAGAGACAAAAGACTATGGACTGGGTTGAGAAGTGAACCAAAATCAAGTTCACAGCACAAAGTTTTCTGGTAAAATCGTTTATTAATATCAGTTGGTGTTTACTCTTTTCCTTAAAATCTAATCAAGGAATGTTCGCCAAAAAAAAGGGCTCGTGCTCAATTTTTTTATTGATTTGGATGGAGTGTTAACCTTAACCCCGACGCAAATTATGGCTACCAAACTTCTCCTACCATGCCTTTATTTTTTGTACAATTCGCATGCATTGATAGATGTTAATTGCAAAGTAACTTTATTATTGAAATTTATGAAAACAATGATAAATGATCTTCTGTCCCTGAAAATTTGTCACCTTAAAAGAATTCTATCAAGGTACTGTCAGATGTGTTGGTTATGTACATGATATGTCATGGTAAATTGATACAAAGTTGAGATTTATTTACTTTGGGAGGTGAATTTGGTGTCACACACTAAGGATTGAACATACTTCCATGAACTAAAGTGATAGCATTTGATTATTTACTCTTTCAAGAGATAAAGCTTTGAGAAAACTCATTGGAAGACTCAATGAAGAGGTAAAGGATGAAAACTCAATCCTGGTGCTATGTCTGCTTCTACCACTGTTTATTTATATAATCAAAATCTTAATGATTTTGCTGTTTTGGGTCATTGGAGGAAGATTCAAAGCTCGATGAAGAAATTAGTTATGATATGGAAAGTGAGTTTTTTAGGTTGATTCGAGGGTTGCAGGTCTGGTCTTTGCACTATGGGAATTCAAGGCAAGTTATCGTGGAGCATAAGATGGAGCTTGTGTGAGTGATTAGGCCATGTACCAGAGACAAAAGACTAAATCCATCCTTCAAAATGTGTGACATCAAATTCACCTAACAAAACAATTTCAAATTTTCCGTCAAATGTGGCATGTTAATGTGTTCAAGCAACACATCACTTAGATATGACAGTGTCACCCGTGCAGAATCATTAACCTTGATGCAGTTTCTTAACATAATTAAATTAAGTACCTTTTTTCAAATTTGAGACTATTCGATAATTGTTATTTTCAGGGACTAAACTTATAGCACCACACACTTTCAGGGACGAAAATGTTTATTTATCAAATAAATAAATAAAATCAAAGCCTATATTTTAGTTTTGTACACGGGAAAAAAATTATAGAAGATAAGGACTTATGTTAAAACATTTAATACTATTCGAAAAAATTTCGTTAAATTTATTAATTATATTTATTATTGTTTATTATTATTATTATTTTCTGTATTCATGGGTGTGTTTAATAATAAAAAGTAAAGTGACTATTCACTTATATCCAGACTTACCCAGTTAGTTTCTTAACGAGTTCCTTTAGTTAAAAAAATCAATCTTTGAGAAATTTATTATTGGAAAAAATCTTATGTGGTGCATTTAATGAATGCATACAATATATGGATAGGTTAGACTAACTCCTCTTCTACAATTGCATCTTATTTTTCTTTGTGTTTGGATGAAAAACTTTGTAAGGGGGTAATTCATTCTTATAAGGAATTCAATTTTTTTTATAACAAAATGTATTATTTGGATACAAAATTTGGAAAGACAAATGAAATTCTAAGAATTTATGAGATTAAGTTAATTGTTTAAAATTAGATAATTTCTCACCTAAGAAAACAAAAAATTGGAAATTTTCATATTTAATTTTTAGACTTAAATAACTTTCTGATATTTAATATACGAATGATTTTATTTTGAGTATTTAATATTTTTAGATTAGATACCTAATGAATTAATTTTTACTTATTTAATTTAATGTTATTTTCATCAATTTTGTTATTTATGTGCATGTTAAGTTGAAATACATGTCATATAATTTAGAGTGTTAAAAAATAATATGTTTTAAGTCTATTTTTCTTATGTTTACAGACAAGATAGTCAATATATGATAAAAACATATAATTTCTTATGATGAAAAATAAGTTATTTTTTTAAAATCTAAAAATATTATAGAAGTTAGTTAAATGAGTCAACATAATATTAGGAAAAAAAATATAAATAAATACTTTTTCATATGCTTAAGTCAATATTTTATAAATGATTTTTCGATGAATTTTTTTTATTAAATACTTAAAACATATGACTTAATTTATTTAAGTCTAATTTTTACTATTATATTTATTTCTTTAATATACAAATATTTTAGTCTCCATAAAATTGTTATCGGGTTTAGTCCCTAGAAAGTATTGTATTACTTGTTTTAAAAATTTTATTCGTTCACTATCTAAATGTGTTGAATAACTCTTGAACTTGATTTTTTTGATCTTAGTTCTTAAATACGAATAAAACAACAAGGACAAAACTCAGTAATAGTCAATATTTTACAATAACTATTTAACACGGACAAAAAAATTCGAAATTAAAGTCAAATAAGGACCAAAAGTTAAAAAAATTTCTTTTTTTAAAGAATTAAAATGACACAAGAATAAAATATTAATTTAAATGTAGAAGTTTAACAAGAAATTATATAATTTTCTTTTATGAAGTTTAATATAGTCTCACAGTACAATTTATTTTTAAGAGTAGAGGTGAATGATAGTTTATAAATTCATTTTTCTTAATTTTTTTAAATTTATTTTAAAAATAAAATCGTGATAAAATTTCTTTGAAAAAATAATATCTTAGATATTATGATTAATCCTATTATCTCAGTTAAGAAAAATTAAATATGTTATGAAAATCTAAATAACCATTTAGGAATAGTGTATGATCATACACCTTTAATTTGACTTATTTTGATATTAATTAATAAAATGGTCTAAAGAATATTTTTGGTGTTATTTAATATGCTGTAGTAGAAGCTGCTTTTGGAAGACGCATAAGATCTGATTTCTTTAACCATAAGCTTTAAAACCAATTATTCCGTTTTGATGGCATTCCTAGTAGGAGACAGAAAAATAAGTCACATGAAAACTGAAACACCTGAATCTCAATCTTTGTTCCTAAATTCTTATGTCAGATTACTTCTTTTCCTCTCATACACATACTCTACCATTATTTTATAATAGGTTCCTTGGATCTGGAGCTTATATATATGAAAATAATTCAAAAATCTTCACCAAAAAAACACACTTTAAAGCTGCTGCTAAAGTGGTACCTGAGCACTCATGCACATGGCTCCCACACCAGAATCAGAGTTTATATTCCCTTCACTCCTCAGTTACAATTTTCAACATGGAAAAAAATGAAAAAATATAACAACTCTTAGAGTTATCTATGGATTTAAAAATAAATATATATAATAAATAATAAGTTTAGAATTAAATGATATGAATAATATTAAAATAATAATATTAAGAGTTATAATATAGTTATATAAAAAAAAAGTGACTTGTCAATGTATTATTATTTTTTCAACATTTAATTTTTTTTTACTAATGACATAATAAAATGCATAATGACATAATAGTTGGTGGACAAAGAAAACCTTAATGTTAAGAATATTTTTCCATTATTAAAAATGGAAAAATGGTTCTTGATTCATAACAGTAATCAATTCATTATTTTTCCATATTAAAAATGGTTTTTGATTTGAAAATGATATATTTTTTAAATTAATGTTTAAAAAATACGAATAAAAGTTTTAAATATTTAATGTAGGATGAAATATATTCGTAACACTTGTAAATATAATTTTTAGTTCTTCCATTATCAACCTAACTTTTATATGGTTAATTTTTTTTTCGAAAAAGGTGTATTTCTTTTAATAATCTGGCATTTAGTCTTATTCAATGATTATGAATTTATTTTTAAAACCATCTCTTTAATATTGAGCATCATGCTAACATTTATTGATAGGTAATGGAAAAAAAATACCTCTTTAATAAAAATCATTAGAAATATAAAGGTACAAGAAGAATGTTGAGTGCTTCATAGCCTTTGTTTGTTAGCAAAGGTTTTGTTTCTTAAAGATGGAAGCATTGGTATTGAAAGAGTGTGTCTTCTTCTATTATAACTCTAATTTAATTTTATAAAATCAGTTTTTAATGCTAAATATTATGTAAAATTAATTCATTACATAATAAACGAGATTAGTTTAGTAGAGGGAGTCATATTATTTGGTAGATTTTGCATGAATTTCATATAATAATAACAAGCGTGTTTAAAAATGTATTCGTTAGAAGGATTTTGCCCTGCATCCCACTTCTATTTAAAAATTAAGAAAAGCATTTTTGTCATTTCACATAAGGTATTAGGTGCAGTTTCAAAAACATTGGTGCGGGAAGAAATTTCTAAATAGTGATTTGTCACAATAACTCATTTACCACTCACACAATTAGCCCACAAATTTACCCTAGCATATGGGCCATTTCAATATTGACCCAAACTCATCTAGTTAAATAAACTCATCTTGCACAACAACTTCAGAATTATAGGTTTACTTTATTCTGCAATCATAAATTAAAAATAATTGAAACAAAATTTAGAAAATTATTAATAACTTTTTTATTCAAATTTTAATATCTTATACAAACAAAAGATCTATTAGAAGTATGATCATTAAAAAGCACTTTTATTATTTATTACAATTAAATAAAAAAATACAAGAAAATAATATATTAAAATAAATAATTACATAAAATTTAAATTTACACTTATATATTTATAATATCAATGAATTAAAAATTAAAAATTTAGTCATATTCAACCTACAAACATAAACATAATGTACAATAATAAAAGATATAAGAATTAATGTGAGCTATAAAACACATATCTTGAGTTTGTGCTTATATATATTTACTTCCCTGACTTTCATCACTACTCTCCATATTGCGAATCACTAATTAATAGTTCCAAAGTTTATCAACAATTTCTATCTCATTCATCACCAACACTATATATAAGGTTGGTAATGGAAAGGAAATTAGGTTTTGGGAAGATAAATGGGTGGGCAATTTAGAGTTGAAAAACAAATTCCCGAGGTTGTCCTCTCTCTACGGGGATAAAGATAAGTTGTTGGAATGTTGTGGGGTCTGGGAAGAAGGAGAGTGGAACTGGAAGTTTGGGTGGAGAAGAAATTTATTTGAATGGGAGAAGTTTAGGTCAACTTTTTGAAGAATTTAGAGGTTTGAGTATTATTCCAGATATTGATGACTCGTGGGTTTGGAGGGATGGTACGTCTACTGAATTCTCAGTTAAATCGGCTTATAGTGTTTTAAGGGGACATAGTGAGGGATTTGTCAAAATTGTACAACTTTTTCTAGAGTATTAAGGTTTTGCCTGCGGTCCAGGTTCTGGCATAGAGGGTGTTGGAAAACAAGATTGCTACTAAAGTCAACTTGACACGGCAAGGGGTGACGACTGACGTTTTAGTTTGCTGTTTTTGCAGGTTGAAGGAGGAATCTACTAGTCATTTACTCTTTGACTGGAGAATTGCCTGGCTCGGGTCAATGTTTCCTTTATCGTGTTTAATTGGCATGATTGAGTTTAGGGTGATAGGTATCTCTATTTTGATGGTTGTTGGTTTTTATGGGCGTTGCAGTGAGATTGTAATCAATTTGTTTTGATATTGTACGGGATTTATAGTGGTAGATTATTTTTTGACTTTCTCTTTTTCAAGAAGCAACAAATGTAAACCACCCTCTATGTATATCTAAAAGTGAATAATAAAAATAGTAAAACCTACCTATAAAATATTACGAGACTCATTTGGACCTTTAGTGGACACTGTGTCCTAGAATATCCAGTAACTTTACACACTTTCAATTGCATTATTATAATATTTTTGAAATTGCAGAGATTAGTCATATTCTTTACTTTTTTTAATCTTTTTCTTTTAAATCATTTTTAAAGCTCGTTTATTTATTTTCACCTCTTTTACTTTCTTAAAAAAGTAAAAAAAACCTTTCACAATTTTATCACTCTCGTGCACACGATAGTCAACTTATTAATTGCCGACACTATTTTGTTGGTTGTTTGTAACGGTGGCATCCCTTAATTAAGGTCAAAGATCCTTTCAATCATATTAATAGAGTTTATCAAGACGTTATAAATAAGCACCACAATTTAAATAAATATATGTTGTTATTATAATATTTATTACACTCGAAATTCACTTAAACATAGTAGAATCTTCTACATATACATTCCTGAAAACAATCAATTGTTCATTACTCTATCAGCCTCCTTTATAAGAAAAAAAAACTTTGAAACATTCGGGTAAAAACATATGCTAGATTACAGAATTGAAAGAGAATAAATTACAAGAACAAAAAAACTCGAAACATTAGGGTAAAAACATATGCTAGAATACAGAATTGAAAGAAAATAATCACATATTTGAGTAAAAACGTGTATGAATAAAAAGGAGAATGAGATTAAAGTGACTTTAGTAATGATATTTAGAATTGTTTGATAAGGTAATATAAAAAAAATCCATGCAACTTTTTCCATATCCTCCATTTATGCTTTTTAGCTTTTGATATCCTTCCTTTGCTTTGACCCTGCTTTTCATCTTTTACGTTGGTTTCTTTTTGATCATTTAATAAACTTGTTCTTCGGCGTGGACCTCATCTCCATTTGAACATGCATATAAACTAACATTAGGTTATAAAAAGCATTTTTGGGTTTTGCCATAAAACATGGTGATCTGCTGCTGATGCAAATCTTTATTAAAGAATGAAGAGTGCATGGAAAACCAGAAGAAAAGGGGTGTGACGACGATGAGATAAAATAAAGTTAAAAAAAAGGAAGAAGAAAGAAATCTTATCCAGAACCACATCACTACTTTACACGACATGTAAGCGAATCATGGAAGGATGAATACGTCGACACTGTCGTTAAATTCAACCAAAATCTCCCAGAGTCTTCTTATATTCTAAATTCCTTTATAAGCTTTAAGAGGTTATCATTTTTCTTCACCTATTTTCCTTCAACAATGCTAAAATATAAACCACCCAACACTACAAAATTAAATTATAATCACTTAGGTTTCCACCTTTTTAGATGAGTTTTTTCCTAGGTGGGTCGCATTATGCAGCAAGAGTTGGATTCAAACAGTTAAATATAGATATCTTGGAGATTTGTGTTTGAGATTTCACATCGATTAGAGATGAGAATAACTCATTGTATATAAGTGAGTGTAAACTTTAACCTTATGAACCGGTTTCATAGGGTTGAGTTAGACTTAAAGTTTACTTTGTAATATGGGATCAGAGTCATTTTAATCTTATCCTAATGAGTATTTGTTGGGTTTATCATGTCACCACTCATAATATATTATTCCAACATTTTCAAACTTCACGTGAAAAAAGAAATTGAAAAGAAGAAGAAGATGGATTAGGTTTAACATAGAGTGGTGAAGAGTGATTGGGGGTGTAATTTAAGATGGTGTTGGTAGTGAGGGTGTGAATAGATGTTAGGTTAGTTATGTCTCGATCGTTATCCACTCATATTTCAATTTAACCACGTCATTTTTGGCGTTTTGCACACATCAAACACTCACTTTCACATCTCTTTAGACCACTTTCAGAGACAAATTGCAGGTAAGATTTGGTGTCAGTGACCTCAAAAAGGTTAAAAAAAAAGGAAGGTTTCAAAAGTATGCCAATAAAAAGTTTTAATTTATTATTTCCTAAATATTATGTAATATTTTTGTCAAATATAAATAATGATACAAAATTTAATTATTATATTAATTAAATTAAATACTATTTTAAAGATTAAAAATTATTAATATTTAAAGTAATTTTTATTATTAATAAAATTATAAAAATAATACCTAATTAAACATTGATAACTATTTAAATATTAATTTATAAATTTTGTTAATACTAAATTAATTTTTAAAATAATATATAATTTAATTAATATAATAATTTAAAATGGATTTTTATTTATCACATTCTACTACTTTCTAAATCCATTAATGTATTGAACCTTACATTACACAAGAGTTTCCAATGTTCACACCCCTCAACATATTGTTACGCCTCTTTCGATTAAGATGGAACAATTTTTTTCTTTTTATCTCATTTTTCTAACCACCTTATTTTTACCTTCTGCTTATAAATGGATTTTATTACTTTTTATAATTACCAAAACTTTTGTTGCAATAGTCTCTTCACGCATCATAAAATTTAAACCTTAAATTCTAAATAGAATTAAACTTATTATATTAATATTGTTATTTTTTTTTCTTATTGTAATAAAAAGTATTCAATTCTACTAAATTCACATTTTACCATTTTTTTCATGTATAAATTTAAATGACATATTTTATTGGAGATAGTTGGAGCTAAAGTTTGTATTTATAAATCCAACTCGCTTGAATAATTATGATCAATCTTTTGGAGAAGATGTCTTCAAATTTGTTTTTGTGTTTGTTTATTTTTATTTATGAAAGTAAATAATTTATGAAAAATCCAACAATCATGTTTTTGATTTTTTTTTAACTGTTCAGAATAAAGTTATGTAAAGATATTTAATTTGTTAAAACTTGTTATTGTAAATATTAAATGTAAAGAGTAAACTAATATAAAAATATTTGTATTTCACATGTTCTCTCTCATTACATTTTTATACTAAAATTTTAAGTGTTTATTGTGTGAAGTTTAACCAATTAATTGAATAATATGATAAAATTAACAGATTAAAATCTCTTATTCTTATTGATTAAAATTAGTTTCAATCTATTATTTTAATATTTCAATCGATTGATTTTATACAAGATTTTCATTCTATCCATAACCTATATTTATTTTTAGCATATTTTACCTAGATTGATTGCATCATAATTTTGAACAAGAATTTTGATGTTGGTATAGTTACTCGTATTTATATGTAGATGTTTAATACACATTGTGTTTCCATTATGGTACAAATTATTGGCAGCATTTAGGGCAATGTAGTGGCAAACACAATATTCGTCTTGCTCCCTTGTTTGTGGGCATGATCTTTGTTTATGGTTATGCAACTATATTTTTACGTGGACTCAATAAAACAACTTATCTTTTAAGTAGCCAATGAACCAATTAATATGCATGCAAAAAAGCTTAATTTCTCTTGTATTTATTTTGTTCCATTTGTTAGTGTCTAACTTTTTATTATTTGATGGAATGTTGGCGTGGAACTTAGATGGTAAATGCAAAATAGCTTAATATGATCCACTCTTACAAAAAAAAAGACATTTCAAAACAAATGTGGCAACGAGATCATAGGGACACCTCTCACACATTTCTATTTATATATTATGAGAATTATTGTTAAAAATGCAATAGAAATAAAGATAGAGCAACTGATATGATCAAGATGATTAGAGAGGACCAATTCATTCCAAATTGTTAATGAACAAAGGTGATCTTGTTTCACTTTTCCAAAAAGTTATATATTCATGGTAGAAAAATATTCCAAAAAAGGAGTTAAATAGAGTTTTAATGATAAAAATTAGATTATTTATCAAAACGATATTACTAAAAAAATCATTAAATAAAAAATAATTTTAGATAAAAAAATAATTAATTTTTTATTGATTAAATTAATTTTTTTTATTAGTATGTAAATTAGTTTCTTGATAAAAAGTTTTTAAATTGATATTTAATTAACTAGTAATTAATTTAGTCAAGATAAATTTTTTTTAATTGATATTTAATTAACTAGCAATTAATTTAGTTAATATAATAATTAATTTTTTATTTTAAAAATTATTAATTATTTTTATTTAATGATTTTTTTTAGTGTCATATCTATTAAAAAAATATTTAATATTATTAAGTTCAGTTTTCTTTCAATAATTAATAAATAAATTGATTACAACTAATACATAAATAACTTTGAGGAAAAAAACTTGAGTATTGTTTTATGTTAATTGTGCTTATAGACCTGTATAAAACATTATCAGCTCTCTTAAACAAGAGAACTAATTTAGCCTTTTTTATATGTTGCTTCACAAAATTATCTCTCATTACTAAAAATAATAACAATTTTTATACAAAAATTGTAATAAAACTTAATAAACTTGTTTGTATATTTATGGTGTGCTCATATAGAATAGTTCTATGAAGAATCTTCTCCTAAAAATAGTTTTAATAATATGATCTTTAAAATACATTTATACGAATACTACAAGAAAATCATTAAATAAAAATCAATTCTAGACACAAAAAATAATTAATTGCTATATTAACTAAATTAGAGACTATATTTTAGAGACTAAAAAAAATTTAATTTCTAAATTAGTTTATATTATTGATAAATAGTTTTTAAATTGGTATCGAATTAGCTACCAAAGTTTTAACTACCAATTATTTAGAAACTAATCTAGAAACTGTACCTTCCCGTATCCGAGCGTTGACAAAGTCAAGGTCAAAGTCAACGTCGGGGTCAAAGTCAACATAAGGCGTCGCCTAGGTGAGGCGACGCCAAGTGCAAGCATCGCCGAGGCGGGGCGTCGCCGAGAGGATGCGTCGCCAAGATAAGGTGTCGCCAAGGTAAAATGTCACAAGAGCAAGGCAACCACAGTGTTGCTCCCCGATACCCATGGGTAGGAAAGACCATGGAGGGGGTGACGCCGTGGGAAAGCCTCAGAGCCCCGGTAACTAGGGGTAGCGTTAAAGAGAAGAGAAAGGTGGCTCCCAGGCCATAGTAATAGCGCCAGTAGAGAGCAATCTGACTCGTGAAGTGCCCATGTCGCCCCAGAGAAGCCCTTGGGATAGTTACAACTCGTGAGAAGGGTCACGCCCGGGGGTAGCCAGGTGCAGGGTGCGAGAGGAAGATAGATACGCTCTCAAAGTGAGTGGCTAGAGGTTTGGGGGCATGAGTTGGCGCCCCAAAAAGTCACCCCTTGCGCAGATGCACTCCCAGGCAGGAGGACTCACGTGAGGAGCACCCCCAAGTGTTGTGAGGCCCTCCACGTGTAATAGCAGCCAAGTCAGAATAGAAACGTCAATTTGTCAGGGACAAGGTAATTAAAGTTATTTAAGTTAAAGTTTACGTTTCGAGCGTTTTAAGGTACTATAAATGCTTTAAGCGGTTTAAACGTCTTAAAGGCGCTGAACGTTTTATAATTAAATGCGCTTTAAGGCGCTTTAAATGCTGGAGTAGTTTAAATAGCGCCTGGAATGTTGGAACGGGGTTGGAACCTTTGGCAGACTTTCCTAGAACACACTCTAGTTGCTTGCTCGAGTCTTGAGGCTACGGACAAGGGACTAGGGAGAGAGGTTGTTTGCCAGGAGGAGAAAATAGACACTAGACACAGTTTCTTTTAACCACCTTCAGAGTGCCAGTCACGGTGCTCCGATACAGAGGTGTAGAGTTTTGGAGTTTCTTGCTAGCTGACTTGAGCGTCGGAGTGCAAACGGCCGCTAGAGCACCCTTTTGTCATTCTTTGCAAGAATCCATAGGTAACCAGTGGGAAGGAGTCCCTAGCTGACGGGTGAGGTTGCGCACGAAGACGTCCCAGGTCAACCGGCCGGAACAGAAACCAATAACTTTTTTATTCTCTAAAATAATCTATAATTTAGTCAGTAACTAATTATTTTTTGTCTCTAAAATTAGTTTCTATTTAATGATAATCTTGCCATGAAAAGATAGCTCAATTATCTTTGGTTGTTAAGATTTTCTCTTTCTTATAAAGTGTCTTGTTTTCTCACTAGACCATATGAGTTATTTAAAGATAGAAAGAGTTATATATATATATATACTGAAAAATTATTAAATAGAAATAAAAAATAAGTAGTTGTTATATTTATTAAATTATATATTATTTTAGAAACTAAAAAATTATTGGTATACGTTTTTATTATTGATAAATAGTTTGTAAATTGGTATCTAATTAGCTATCAAGGTTTTAGGTACCAAATTTAAAATCTAATTGGTAACTAAAACCTAGATACTAATTTATAAACCATTTATCAATATTATAAACTAATTTACATACCAACATTTTTTATTATCTAATTTACTCGATATAGTAACTAATTATTATTTTCTCTAAAATTGTTTATATTTAATAATTTTTTAAATAATATTTATATAAAATTATTTGTTTTCTTTTATTTTAAAAGTAGCCAGCTTTATAATCGATTTTGTATAAATCTAATGAAAAGATGTGATCAACATATTTGAACAATAATAAAAACGTTAGACTATATGAGTTAATACAAAATGCGAATTATGAATTGGCTGTGCTATTCATTTGGCTAATGTAGAAGTTAAAATTGAATATTAACATTATGTTTTGAAAAATGTTTGTGTGGTGGATGCCACAATGTGAAGAAAAAAAAAATTAATGGTGGCGATTTAACCCTTTGAATGTTGAAAAGTTAAGGAAGAAATAATTTTGTTAAACATTTAACTTTATCATAAAAAGGAAAGTTGTTCTAGCCAACTCAATCTGGATGTGCTCCTAGTGATGGTCTTTATTCAAGCTCTAGTGATTCAACCTTTGGAAAATGAGGAGTTCTCCCGTGATGACACTCTGAAGCTTAAGTCAGTAAGAATACAAAATTATAATGAGTATAAGATAGAATATGAGTTAAGAGTACTCATGTGTTGTTTATTAGATTATATTAGATGATGTGTTCCTTTCTGTAGAGCATAATCAGGTATATATAGACTGAATTGTAACCTCTTTGCCTTTAATCATGATTCTGTTTTAATTGAGTCATTAAGCATGATTAAGTCTAAATTGATTGAGATCCATTGACTTGTGCTCCTTCATAATATTAGATACACATATCGAAAAACGACCATAAATAACCAAACATCGGGTCAGATCTATGACCTAACAAAAACATTTAGCTTTAACAAAATAAGAATGAAAGGCGAAGCAAATAAAAAGAGAATTAACATCTATGCTTATTGGATTGATGAAACTCTTTAAGATGGTTTTGGTTGGCAATGACTAGTTTTAAACAATGACTTTGAATGTGTGGATAATAAACATTTGTGACATGACACAGTAGTGGGAGGTTATAGTTTCCTTTTTTAGTGTGAAACCAAATTAAGTGACCTAATTAAGAAGGCTTGGCACCACCCAAAACGATGTTGCATGTTAATTAGTTGTAACATATGTTGTCTTGTCTTCTCCAAGGTAAGGTCAAGAATGATGGAATTAATAATGAAAGGGACACGTAGTAGGGTTCTTTCATACAACAAAAACGTTTTAGTCGACACGTGGTGCATTTTTATGCCGCCCTACCAATTATGTGTCAACACCACAGTATTGGTTTTTCATAATATTTATCATTCAATTTAACTTTTTCACCCTCTCATCACTTTCTTTTTCTGCCAACTAACAAGTATTTGCAATGCTCTTTTTTCTTAAAATGGAAAGTGATATTTAATCGTTTCAAAAAGGAAAAGAGCCAAAAAAAGTGAATTTTCATGTGATTTTAAAGAAAAAATTACTTTTGGAAATATAGGGTCTGAAAGAAATAGTTCATCTTTCTTTTACTCATCAAATCAAATTTATTGGTAATGTCTCTTCCTTTTTTTCCAAAAAGCCGAAGAAAAGGAATCTCTATTTTCCAGCTCAAATTTAATTAAGGCATTTTAGTTATACTACCATTTAATTTGGTAGTTTTAAATTAGTTTGGATAATTATTTAATATGTGTTTTGGAACTTTTTAACTACACAAATTAACAATTTACTCTAACATTGCTAAAATAAGAGCGAAACCAAATTAAAGATTACACGTAGAATTTTATTCTATTCGATTGAACTGAAACCCTATATTCAAGATTGAGAAACTGATATTTAATGAATTTATGCAAAGATGAGCTTAGATCGGCTTTTTCCTTTCAAGATTGAACTGAAACCCTATATTTTGTTTTAAAAATGAGCTTAGATCGGCTTTTTCCTTTAAAGATTGAAAGCATTCAATCTAGTGTAACGACAAAAAAAAATATCTTTTTTTGACTTTGGTATTATCGTTGTGGAAATTTGAATTTTGGAGGATTAAAGTTCATAAATAGAGGAAAAATAGAACAATTGAGGGAGATTATTTCAGAATTTTTTAGCATCTTATTTATGACCATATTCCATATGAAAGAGAAATACGTTTGGTGAAAAAGGAAAAAAAATGCATTTTTCTTAGTGTTAGTTAACAATCAAAATTATACAAATGGTAGAGTCTTATGACTAAAATGATTGTTATTAGTCATGATGTGGTATTTAATGAGGATTGGTTCTGGAATTGGGATGCAAATAAAGTTGAATAACAATTACAAACTAATTTTGATGGTGACAATGATTTTGATGAAAGAACACCAACATGGATGGAGAATTTTATGGTAAAGGAAATTAAGGAGGAGGAAACCACTCATTTTACTTTGTTTGCATATTGTGATCTTATAATTTTTGAAACTATAGTCAAAGAAGAAAAAATAGAAGCAAACTATGGATGATGTAATCAATTCTATTTTGAAAAATAATAACACTTTGGGAGCTATATGATCTACCTAAAGTTCAAAAAATCATTGGTGTAAAATGGATTTCAAAATAAAATTAAATAAAGATGGTGGTATGAACAAGTATAAAGTACGTTTGGTAGAAAAATGATACAATTAGTGTATGTTGATTATACATGTATTAAGTGTACAAAATTTCTGTTAATCTTTCAGTTAGATGTTAAATCAGTATTTCTGGATGAATATTTAGAAAGACATGTATCAAGCCCCTAAATATGTTAAGGTTAGACATGAAAATAATGTTTATAGATTAAAGGAAGTTTTTATGGATTAAAGTCTTAAGACTTAGTATATGAATTTTTTTTATTAGAATATAGAGTTTTTTTTGTCATAAGAAATATGTAGAAGAAATTTTGAACAGGTGTCAAATTAACTTTTACAATCCGGAAAGTACTCCAATTGAATGTGTCACAAAGATCATGATGATTTTTTTACAATTTTATTCAGTTTTTTAAAAGTTGTTATATGCTTTAAAGTACTCTAAATATGTAACTTGTACTTATATTTCATATTCGTCTATCTAAAACACTATTTTTTGTAATAATCTTTCTTAATAAAAAATAATAGTGAGTACAAAATCTTAATAAACAAGTAAAAATAATATTTGAGTTTTTTTTCCTTCAAAGTAGCTTTGAAAATGCACTAAATTTCTTTTAGTGAAGTTTTTTTTTAAAGTGAGTGTAATTTAAGTGGTTGAAATGAATCCAAATAAAATTCTTTGTCATTTTTTTCCCTTTCAAAATGAAGTATATATCCAAAAAATCTTTTAAAGAAAAAAAAGTCTTTAAATGCAAAAAATTAGAAAACAAAATTCAATCCTCTTTTTATATTTTTTGCACAAACAAGTATTAAAAGTTTTAGAAAGAAAAAATAATAATTTTGAGAAAATAGTCGTAAGAAAATGAAAAGGTTTAGAGTTCACAAATAGATAATATATAGTATTTAACAAAATGTAAAATTATATTAAAAGACAAGTGATAACATATTACTAAGAATTATTTTTGTGTGAGATATGCCTCGTGAATATGTGTAGTTGTTTCAATAAAAAAAAAACTTACTTTATAAATTAATTTTTAGTAAAAGAAGTATAAATTTTATTTTGAATTCAAATTTTATATTAATTGTCACTTTAAAGGTATTTATAAAATAGCATATTTAAACTTAAATTATGTCACTTTAAACTAAAAATGAATTAAAGTTAATTTTATAGAATAAAAGGCACTTAAAAAAACTCATTGGAAGACTTAACAGTGTATGGGAAAATGGTGTACAAGTCACTTCAAGAACTTTCACCATACTTAGTAACCTTATCCACAACCAACATAAAAAAAAACCCATTTAGATTCACCATACTTTTTTTAACTAACACAACTGTTTAACTTCTTTTATTTTAAATATTTTTAAATTCGGACTAATTATGACGATGCTTTAATATTTAATACAAGTACTGAATTTGATTATTAATAAAAATATTATAATAATTAAATAATATATATGACTATACTAAACTATAATTTCATAGTTATATGATGCTAAGATTAAATTAAATTTTAAATTTATAGAACTTAACATTTAAAAATATATAATTAAGTAAAAAATATTATATTTGTATTTATATTTTAATAATATTTTTGATGATATATATTTAGAATATAAAGAAAATAGTAAGTATTTGAGGTTATAATTATTTTCTTAAGAAAAATAAAATAATATATTCTTAAATATTTTTAATTAAATTGCTTTTTTACTACAATGTATCTATCATATCAGTGGATAAAAATTGCTAAAACAATTATGTCAATTTAGTTTATAGTTAAAGAATAATTATTCATGTTAGATTCTAACTTTCAAATACAGGTAACTCATTTTATTTCACTTTTATTTAACTCTAAAAGTCTATAAATACCATCATTTTCTTATGAATTAAATATGATCTTATTTTTATTCAATTACTTGCAAAATCACCTATAATTTTTTTTGACTTTAACGTTAAATAATCTTTTAGTATGTGATCCACCACTTTATTAGAACAACTCAAAAAGTTTACAATCTTCTTAGTATAGTTCATCCTATCCTAGGTAAGAACAACTTTAGATAAAGATTTTATTAGTTTTTCCAGTTATTTTGAGATTGAGTTTTACTATGATACGAGAACTTGCTTCTCTTTCTATTTAGGTTCTAACTAATGAAAAAAAATAAGAAATAAAAGAAAGATGAGAGAACTAGGAAATAAGCATAAAGAACTTTCATTGGTATAATAGACTTTCATTTAGTTTGTTTTTAGAATTCTTTATGAATAGATATAGTCTACCTATATATGATTTTTGTTAACATGTGGATTTTGGTCTAGTCTCTCCATATTTTTGTATTTTTATATATTTTTTTTTTTTAATAATACTTTTTTTCATGTGATGACCGATGATTGTTGTTACATGAAAACATTTATAAAAAAAAAAAAATAAGCATAAAGAAAAGTAGGTGAGGTGGAAATTTGACGTCATCCTTTCCTTTGATTCATCCCATAAGTGTGTGTGGTGGTTATATATAGACACAGATATATGAAGCCATGGCTGTTTCATCACAGAAAAAGAGAGTGATCATAACACTTACACAAACCATGTCTCCCTTCTCACATTCATCTCATCAATCCATCGTTTTTCTACTTATCCTTGCTTTCATAGGTACACATGCCATTTCCAATGATGCTTTAGTTTTCAACATCTAAATTATCTGAATTTCTAGCATTAAGTGGAAAAATATGTTTTATTTGATTTTATTTCGAGAAATGAATTATGTTAAAAACATTGATTGAGAAAACAAAGAAACCCTCTGACAAAGGTTGTTCTGTTTGGGAAGGTTTGCGGCATGCAGGGATGGGAGTTTCAGCGACAACATTCACATTCGTCAACAAATGCGACCACACAGTGTGGCCGGGGATTCTAGGAAAACCGGATCTCGGAACATCGGGTTTCGAGCTCAAAAGGGGAAGCACGCGCACCTTCGACGCGCCACCGGGTTGGTCGGGGCGTTTCTGGGGCAGAACCGGTTGCCAGTTCGACGACTCGGGCCATGGAACATGCGCCACCGGCGACTGCGGCTCCGGCGAGGTGCTCTGCAACGGAAACGGCGCCACGCCGCCTGCCACGCTCGCCGAGTTCACGCTCGGGTCCGGGTCGCCGGACTACTACGACGTGAGCCTTGTCGACGGCTACAACCTCCCGATGATGGTGGACGCCAGCGGCGGCTCCGGCTTGTGCGCCACCACCGGCTGCGGGGCGGACCTGAACCGACGGTGCCCAGCGGAGCTGAGGGTGGAAGGCGGCGACGCGTGCCAGAGCGCCTGTCGCGCGTTCGGGAAACCCGAGTTCTGCTGCAGCGGCGCGTTTAATTCGCCGTCGGCGTGCGCGCCTTCGATGTACTCGGAGATTTTCAAGAACGCGTGCCCGAAATCTTATAGCTACGCGTTTGATGATGCTACCAGCACTTTCACGTGCACCGCTGCGGATTACACTGTCACATTTTGCCCCTCTTCTTCTCCAAGGTACTTTTTCACTGCGTGTTCTTCGGATTAAACATTATGAATATATATTCTCAAGAAATGCAATTAGAACAATGAAATTGTTGGGTTTTGCAGTTTGAAGTCTTTGATGGAATCTGGGCCAGGATCATCAGTAGAACAGGCAGCAGTAGCAACTAGTTCATGGATAGCCAATTTGGCCACAGGAGATTCAACCAGAAGCCAACCAGTTTCATCTTCCAACTCTGCATTTTTTGTTTCTGTCACTTTCATTCTTTCCTATTTAGTCTCATAGACTCTCTCTGTCCCTTTCACAATGATATCTTCCTTCTTTAATTGGTGTATAAATGCATCATCATTGTTGAAATCCATGTAAATTACAAGCATTTTAATAATTTTCTAATTTTTTGTGTTTTGGTTTATGTGGTTGCTGTTGTTGATTTGAAAATAATGAGAATGAAGGTGATGCCCCCACACACACGTAAAGAAGAAAGTGATGATTTGAATGAAATGGTAGTAGTGGGAGAGTACGTAGGAATTTAACCCTATTATCATTTTTCTGAGTCACTCTTAGTAACCAAATACCAGAAACACATCACAAAGAAAGAAAAGGAAAAGCTGACAAACAAAGAGAAGAATCAAAAGGCAAAGGTCACACATGCATGACTCATCACTCTCTACTCTCCATTTTTTTATCACTTCCAAAATAATGCACCATTCAAAAACAACACTATTTAATTCTTATTGTTCTCTCCCAGGTATCAGTTTTTAATTCAAGGATTAAGTAAGGATTAATTATTTATATCATAGATACAATTTTAAACTTATTTTAATTTATCAAGTTGTGTGTTTGCATTTCTCAATTTCTCAACAACCTTAATAAGATAAAAATCAAAGACCCCAACCAAAAGCCAATAATTGGTGAATGGAAGATGGTGAGTAATAGCCTTGTGGAAGTAAAATTTAAAAATGATTTGAGTCTTTATGAATGGTTAAGAAGATGGAAGATATTTGTAGATTTTATGAGAAATGTAATTTGAGTGGAGTGGTGCTTTTAATCTTTGAGTTGAATGATTGATTAGATAAATCTATCCTTGGGAGAAGTAACAGTGTAAAAAGTTGAAGGATATGATAATTATGGACACAATTGGTAGAATAATGAGTTTTCAAATACTTTTGTCAAATGTTCTTTTCACTGCTTAGGTGGCCAAAAGGGAAAGGTCAGAAATTGAGGTTCTATTTAACCTAATTTTGAAACAACCATACAAATTATTAATAAATTTAATATCAATCAACAAGTTTACTATTAACCACCAAGCAAAACAAAAAAAATACATTATTAGAAATGCAAATTATATATAGCAACACTCATGTATAAGTATTCTTTAAACACAAAGATAACTAGGGTCTCCATTAATGAAGATGGTTAAAAGATATTTTTCGTAGTGATAAAGTCTTGTTAATATATAGATATTAGTATTTTTAACCCATGCACATATTATACAAAATTATTCAATTATATAAATTGAAATTATTTTATTATATTTTAATGAATAAAATTAATATAAAAATATAATTCGTAAATGTAGAAAATTATTTTCTATCTCTATAACAAATCAATCAAAATTATCTAAGTTTATAATTTCGATAATTTTTTTATTAAACCTAAAGTGAACTAACACCATCAAGAATTGGAAAATTCGGTTGAAGACATAATTTTTTATATAAGTTTATTTCAATAATGAAAATTTAAAATATTAAACTTTCTATAATTTTTAATTTTATAATAGTAGAAATCCAAACTAAAGTCAAACTTTAAAAATAATAAAGGTAAAATAACTTAATTGGTTTATTTTGGATAATTAGATCAAACAAAATTGATGAATATTCATTTGTTATTAATTTTAAGCTATTTCCAAAAAACTTCACCACTTGGCTGTATTGACATTTAGATGTACGATAAAAAAATACTACATTTTGATTATATTTTTTATTATATATATGCATATTAATAGACACTTACTACAATAAATAATTTTTTTCAATATTTATTTATTAATGTAACGAGAAAGAGAGCGAAAACAAACAACTTAAATATCGTAAGTTGCTCTAATTTTTTTGAAGAGATAAATGAGATGACGAACTGACACGTCAACAATTTCTACTTTCAGATATTTTACCTATAGAAGTATATTTACAAATTTTTCACAAATTTATTTAAGAAATATTCATATGCACATGAAAAAGTATATGATAACTTTTAATCTAACTAAAAATTTATGAGAGTTAATTACTTGTGTTATTGTCATTTTGTGTTTAAGAACAATATTGGTAACAGTTCTAACTACTAAATAATTTAGTGAATAGAAAAAGAAGAGAGTATAAACGTCCCATTTTTTTTTCTGAAGGAGGAAAGAAAATAAAAAAGTGACAACCATGTAATTAAAAAGGAAAAGAAAGATAAAAAAGAAAAAGAGAAAACATATATCTTTTTGTTTGTCAAATAAATAAGGGTCAATAAGTTGGAAAAAATGATTCTATAATTGAATGAGGACAAATTTTGATGTCATGAAGTTTGGTATATCAACCAGAATTGACAAACTCAATCCCACAAAAAGAAAACAGAATTGAAAATTGAACAGCACAATTAATGACAAAGAAAATTCTTGTTCCTACTTCTTCAGTTGTAAGCTACTTTCAAAATAAAGCATATTTTGCACATCATTTTTGAGTGATAAAGTTATCATTCATTATGGAAAAAGTCAATTATACGTCAGATTAATTTAACACTTATTGATCCCACATATAATCATCATCATGTTTTATTTGCATGTAAATGTTCCCTTTTTTTTTGTACAGTATGTGTGTTACTTTAACAAATTCACCTAATCAACACGTTCCAGAACTTTTTGTTCTTTGTGATTCTATTGGTGAAATGTGCATGAGGTGAAAGATGACAGAGAAATGGTTTACTTTGGTGTGCTTTGTTTGTTCTATGTAGGAACATTTCAGACATGAATGTAGTTATATATCTAGAAAGGAAACAAATATCAGACATGAATGTAGTTAACTTCTCCTTTTGTAAAAAAATTACCATTCCAGTGATGATGAAGTTGGGTTTTGTCTGTAGAAGTAACAGTGTTTTCTTTTTCATGAATGTGGGGTTTGTGTAAAAGATGATGCACAATAGTAGAAAGTTAAAGAAATAAACTGAGTTTTATAGCTAGGGTTTTTAGGCCATAAATAAGATGACAATTGAAGTCCATTTTTTGTTGGTTTACTTTCCAATTTCAATTTTTCATTGAATATTTTAGTTGTACACTGAAAGATATATAGTGTCAACAACCGTCTCTCTTTCTTTATTATGCATAGTCTAATTGGGAAACCTCTTAGTGAACTTAAACCTAAAGTTAGAACTGGTGAAAACATAATGTTTTAGGAAAAAATTATATATAAAGTTCAAGGATTTTGATATATGCTAATAACTAAATTGTAGGACTGTGTTGGATTAAGATTTTATAGAATTTAAATATATATATATATATATATATATAATTTTTTAACCGAAGTTTTTAGAATGTAATAGGACACAAAATCTTTTACCCAAAGGTTTTTCTGATATTTTATTTAGATAGATTATTTTAGGATACACTTCTTAAGAGTATAAGTATCATACTCATTCAATCATTATTTAAGTGATACTTTCTTTTCCTACATTCATTTTTTCTTATATTGCTTAGTTTCAGGACTTCATCACAAAACCTATAAAACCAAATATCACCGTCTCTAGGGTAAGAATTTACTGGAGTTGAAATGGTATCAACTAGTAAGAACCTGTTTAAAAGATTTTATAAATTTACAAACTCCATTGAAAATTTATAAATTAAAAAATTCCAATTCAAAAATTTAATAAAGAATTTGTCTAATATCTTCTCAAAATATAAAGGAATTTTAATGTGAAATTTCTTAAACAACTTAATCTTACTCTTAGGTTGTCTGTGATTATCAATGTTCTAGATGTTACTTGTCCACTTATTTAGTCTTGAATGTGAAGAAATGTGTTCAACTAAAGATATATCCAAACTAATGTTTGAGAGACTTAAAACAGTTTTGTGGATTTAAATTATACTCTAAACTCCTTTTTTTATAATCTAGAAGTAAGTATAAGAGTCCAAAAACAAGTCTGAGATAGAACTTTAATAATTTGGCAACCTTTTTACATTGATTGAGGACTTTTCATTCCAGTAAAATACTTTTTTATTTTTCATCCTTCTAAAGTTTGGAACTACTAATTGTAATGTTTAAATAACTTATATTTTATAGATTTTAACAGATTTTAAAAGAGAATGTTTGTTATTCTTCTAACTGCATTTTTCAGAATGATTACTTAACTTTTGGTTTAACATATGAAAAGTTAAAGAATGTCCCGTGATGCTAGAAATAAAAAGGACAATAATTTCTAATTTTTTTTTACAAAAATCAAAATTAAAACATCTTTGTTTTACAGGAACTAAAGAAAACCTTGATCAAAATATGACTTGTGTACTATAAACTGTAGTAAAAGACCCTTTGTTTTTGTACAAGATCATTCTTTTTAAGAAGCAGAAGGAAATTGAGAAGGGTCCAAGGAGACATTCAGTCAAGTCCAATCGACAACGCAATAAATGGAAATTAATACCAATTGTTGCTTCCGTAATGGCTAAGAATCCGGTGTGGTTTGTACATACATAATCTGACTACAAAGACAAAGCACATCCCATTACTGTTAGAATAGAAAAGTAACCACGAATCCACTTAGATTAAATTCTAGTTTAATTGAACCAATTGCTAGCTTTTGACACTGACCAGTTTCATTCAACTGGTGGAGTAGCTTTGTTCACTCAAATGGACTGTGCTCGTAGCTTTACACTTGTAAGTATGATGCTTCAACGAAGATAAGGAAGCTTTTATCTGTCAAAAGTCGGAGGCAGAAACCAATAGCAAATCCTAGATACCATTACAGATAATAAAACCATAACAAATCCACACATGATTCATCCAACCTGCCATTTTTTTAATCATTAATGGGACACAGTCGAGCAAACATTTCAATCACTACTACTACTAACTCGCTATTATCTATCAGGCGCAGAACTTTCAATTACTTTTTTTTTCATCTTTTAGTAGCAATGACTAGGAGGATTAGCCCAAAAAGAAAAGGTTTTAATTATCTTGGATACTTTTAGGGCTGAAAATTTAATCTGCACTTTAGAGGTGAATCACGATATACAAATTCATTTGATCCTTCGTGAATGAGAATAGTGCTGTCTACTGAAGATTTGACCCAACCAACAAAATAATATATTACGCAATGAAAGCATGCAATCGGCTAGTGTCTGAATCAGGACAATTCCTGTCTCGGAATTGGTTTGAGCATTGTCTAAGAGTCAACCAACAATAGAAAGAGGCGTAAAAGAAAGCTCAAAGGGTAATTCTGATTAAGAGTGGATAGCTGTGACCTTTCTCATAACTGGGCCAAGAGTCCCTATCTTCACTCAAGAATGCCTCATGACGTTTCCAGACTTCTTGGTCATAATTCTCCGTTACACTGAAACGTAAGCCATTTTCCTTGGCCACCTCCAAGAACAGGTCCAACGAGTTGCCTCTTTTGGGACTTAAAAATATAGCCTCAGAAGATCCTGCTTTTGATAATAAATGTTTGACAATACGAGCAAGGTCTCTGTGGAAATCCTTAAAGAAAGTGCTGTCAAAATGACACAATCAATGTCGTAAGATAAAGATAAGACTGGCATATATAGACCAAAAGAAAAGGCGAGTCAAGCTGCATGCATGTGAATCTGCTGATGCATTTCGTACAAGATATAACTGTCTTTTGCCCCCACTTGAAGAATAAATATAGATATCTAAACGTATATCCAACTTTAAAAATTGAAACTGATAAAAAGCTAGCAAAAGAAAACAAAGAAAAGTAACAGCAATACCCAACTGACATACACATGAATGCAAAAATTTGATCATTACATATATAAATAAAAGCTTCAACCAGATAAATAATAGATTTTGTCTTGTGACTACTAGCTAACGCTGAATCCTTTGTCCGACTCTGATCTTTATCCAAATTATATAGGGAAAGAAAAATGCTATTGACATGATATGACAGTTTGCAATAAGCAGTCACGGGCTGACAGCTATATCACAAGAACCGCAGATAATATTTTCATCTAAAGATGGAAAATGCATTCCAGCCAAGCATGAAGCAGTCCAAATATCAAACATCTTACCAATCGCTTGCAATGATGATATCAAATGTGTCGGCCAAATTAGTAGTATCCTCCTGATTCCAGTGAAGAGTCATAGACTTTACAACTGTATCCCCAAATGCGCCAGAGTTGGCTTCAATATTACGCTGAGTATCTGATGGTCATGGAAGAGCAATGCCATTTAACTACAAAATATATCAGTACATTCTAAAAAGGGATATTGCTGCAAGCAAATTTATTTAGAGAAAGACCATTAGATATTGTGCTGATTACGATGAAAAAAAACTTCACATTAAATCCAAAGTGGGAAACGTTAAACAATCAGTGTTCAACCCAAAAGCAGAGTAAAGGACGCTGAAAATAACAGGGGTAGAACCGACAGACTTCATTGGTTCTTTGAGAAAAAAATCTATAAGTTGATAGTTGTCATACTTCATTTGATCTCAAAACCGAAGAAAATAAGATAGTAAATGAATTAAGTTTCTCCCACAAATGAAAATTAATGTATGCGTGATTTAAAATCAACTTTAGGAGAAATTAAATGGAAGTCTCAATAAAAGTTTAAATATAAGTTAATTTTACCTTGCTGAAGAAACATACTTCATTTTAACTGACTTTCTTACAAGTGTTTTACCTTCTTTTCCAATAACAATATTTATTAAAAAAAAAAAATCCAAACAGGGTCAATAAAAGGTTTTACTATAGCATTTATTTTGATCCTTAAGTGCAATGGCCCAAAATAGCATGTATTTGAACAACCAGTTTAATCACTTGCTAAATAACACGAGTCACTGCTCTAAATTCAGCTTTTGCACTGTTTCTTGCTACAACACTCTGTTTCAATTATCTTGCTGTGGAATAGTACAGGAAACAAAGTGTTGTAGCAAGGAGTAGTGCAAAAGCTGAATTCAGGGCAGTGATTCAATTTGTGAGGAGTTGTGGGTGGAGAAGGTTCTTCAAGAATTGAAGGTTTTCAATTCTCTACTGGTAGTTATAATGTGAACAACAAATCTGCAATATCTATTATACACAACCCAGTCCTACATGATGGGCTCATACATATGGAAGTTAACAAGCACTTCTTCAGGGAGAAGATAGAAAAGGGACAAATTTGTATTAGTTATGTTCCACAGAAGAACAATCCATAGATATCTTAACCAAAGTATTTCCCAAGAAACAGTCTAAGAATATAACCAACAAGTTGTGCATGGAGGATACCTTGAAGCCAGCTTCAGGGGGAGTTTTGACAGGGTGTCAAAAGAGGATAAATCTCTATTTGATCCTCTGGAATATTTATGTTAATAATTTTGATTGTGTAGTTAATGTGTTCCCCTATATAGCTAGTAATCGTACTATTTTCTTTATGATTACTCTGTTACCATTTTTGTTTAGCTTATATTTAGGTAATTTATTATTGTCATATTTCTTTCCTTTTCAGGATTAGTTTCCTCTTGTGACGTAATTCTTCCCTATAAAAAGGAGAGAACCCTACACAAATTACTCATTAATAATATTTCATATTTTCAACCATTACTATGCATAAACTTCAAATTACAGAATTAAATAGTAAAAAAAAATAACAGTAATTGAACAGAACAGGCACAAAACTAGCCATTTTTCTTTGTTTACTTCATTGCTTTTCTGTCTTTAGAAGGTTGTGCATTTTGCACTTCCCATCCCTAATGTTCTATCGTGTTCCCAGCTCTTCTCTACCTCTTGCAGCCTTTCATCTATGATCAGCTGCTGCATTGAATAAGTTCCTTGACTTCCTTCATCCTAGGCTCATCTCTACTATTCTTATACTTACTTCCACTTCGATTCTTCCATCTATTGGAACACTTCTCACAACATTTTCGGCAAAAAGAACCATGGGTCATCATTCAAGTGAACCATTTAATACTTATCATTATACTAGTAAGTTATAGTAATTACTAAAATCCAAAATGTTGTTTTTTACAGCAAAGAAAAACATCTGTTTGTGCCCATCCTAGAAAAGAGTTCCCCATCCCCAATCAAAAGGCAACGAGAAGCAAGTCACAACTCTTAGTATAACACAAACTTATGCCTTCTTAGAAAAAAATAAGCTAGCAATTAACAGCAGGAATGAGAAAACTCTCACCAAGTTTCCTATCACTATCCCAACCAGTTTGTCCCGGTTGTGACATACTAGCTTTGCTTTTGCAATATCTAATTTAAGATCTTTTTTCCTTTACATATGAAAGCACAAACAACTGACAGATGACAATTAAGATTTACAATAACTGTGCATATTATTGGACAATTACATCCATTGTCATGAGTAGTAGGAAGAGCACAACAAAATATCAAAAATTGCAACCAAAGTCACCTAATTAGTCAACTTTCAGTCTCTGCTACAGCATTAAAGCCTCTTACCATGATAATGGCACACTGCAGTCAATAAACACTTACAAAATGAGTTTAAACAAGGTTTAGGGAAGAAACATATAAACTAATGATCGCATCAAAGGTATTATCAAATTCAATTTACATATATAAGACATCTGACCCTTAATTTATGAAGACATGTTTAAAAGGAAAGAAGAAATTTGTTTAAATTAGTACCCAGAGGGCACTGTGGTATCCTTCTTCACATCCATTTTTAGCACAAAGATATTGAACTCTGAAATAATACAATTAATTCTTCAAAACTATACCAAAAGGATACAATCAACTACTTGTGGATTTCCATCTGAGATTACAACCTCGGATGCCCCTGTAGCAGCTGCAATAACAAATCCAGCCAAGCCATAGCCAGAACCAAGCTCAATAACTTTTTTAGACCTAAAAGAATTTAAATGCATATCAAATGACAAAAAATAATTATACCAGCAAAAAGTGACAAAAGTAACAGTTAAAATATGCTAAGCAATACACAATGAAATCTTCAAGAAAATAATGCAGTTTTCAAACCTGAATGTGTCTGCATGTGACAAGCAATAGTGAGCAAGAACATCTTCTGAAGGCCAATTACCTTATAAGCACGTGAAAAGAAAATGTACAGAATTAATATTTAAAAGATAATGAAAATCATGTCAATATCTTCTAATAAAAAGGGTGACTCCTTGCACAAGGCTCCCACCTAGTGATGTTTAGGATGGGTAAACATATCCAGTCTTACCCAGAAAGTAGAGGGCTATTTGTAGGATTTGAACTTGTAAGTAGAGACACTGCCAGGTGACAAGGTTGCAACATTACCATTTTACCCGGGCTGTACTTAAAAAACGCAATATTTTTACATAAAAACATTTGGGAAAATATAATGCTTCTTGTTAGGAACCAAGAATTGAAATGAGAAAGAAAATAACGCTTTTGATTAAAAAGGATGAAATGAACATGAATAGAAGAGAAACTCTCCAAGGGATTTCACTTTCACAAAGATAATGGTCAATTGATAAATGACAATACATCTGAGTACTAATTTGCCTTATATCCTCCTATTTATTTAACTCATAACCCCTTAACTAAACTAATCAGTATCCTAACTGTCATAACTAACTCCTTCTTTCCCATAGTACTAGAATTCTTCTAATGAATGAAATGAAAAATCAACTTATCTACATCACTACATCCAAAGTTGAGTTTGATAAGTAACTAATAGGATATCCACCCCCCCCCCCGAACCAGAAAAAAAAACAAAGCAAAAGGGGAAACATTGACCAAAGCCTTAAAAAGATCACGTGCTAACCAAATGCAAGCTGATCACCTAATCTTCCCAACTCAGCTACCAAGACAAAGGGACCTATTTAAAATTACAAGATTATGCTCTAAGCCTCCCAACAAATTTTAGTACCAAATTAAACCAGTTCATGTCCTAAAAGAAAAACTTCCCTTCAACATAGAATATATAAAACTTTGACAGTGAGCTTGTGACTCGTTTCATTTCACTTTATTCTGAAATGTGTTATTAAAGCTTTACACATTTAATCAAGGTTATAAAAAGCAGGTTCCGACTATGATTTCGGCCTCAACATTTAGGATTTTGCAGTCTCCGCATCTGCAAATGCGGACACATTTGTCCATAATTTTCTACTATATCACAATTGTAACAAAATTGTAATTGCAACCAGAATTTGAGACATTGCTTTCAGCACTGGCAATAGAAGGGTGTGAATTATTCTCAAAATCTAGTTGACATTCATGAAAAAATTTTATACAAACAAATATCTCCAATCTCTCAAACCTGAGAAGCAGTGCTTGTGAGTTGTAAGGAGGATGATAAAAGAAACTTACAAACAAGCCCAGTATTGTCAATGTTGTATCTGTTACATATTTCAAAATCACCAAGGTGAGCACGGCTGTCCACTCTTTGTCTGCATAAACAAAATACAAACAGATAATCATGCAAACACAATCATTCAAAGGCGAATAAGTTTTTGAACCCGTAAACCCACACGAAATGAGGTTGTCATTTACTTCTATAGATACTAGATGTAAGTTAGCAAACACTTTCTATCACACTCCTTCAAACACATTTTCTTTTATTAGTCAAAATTTATACAAAACGACAAAATCATGAGTTACGCACACTAAATAAAGAGTAAGACCCACAATATTTCTGATTCCCAACCAACTTCAGTCCATAATAGAGGTCTTGCTAACATTTCTCATGTAAGGCATGGTGATAGGAAAACCAAAATCATTTCAGTTCAAACTAGATCCGTTTCGACAGAATTTACTTACCGAAAACTATTTTTTCCTAATTGCTAATATTTACTGTAGTTTACCAAAAGTACAATCGCCATTTACTTTAGTTTCTTTGGCTAAACATTATAGTTTTTAAGTAAAAAAACAACAGAAAAATTTCCCAATTGGAACATAAACGAGAGATTGAAAACCAAAAAGGAAAAAGAAAATAGCAAACTGACGTCAAAAAGAGTTGAGGAGCGTCAGGGATGGGTAAAGTGTAACAAACGCGAGCGTCTCTGGTGGAAGAACCGTCGCGTTTGTTCGAGTCACGTTCGTCGTCGATTACTTGCGAGGGTATCAAGTTGAATCCATGGCTGGTCCTTCTTGAAATGCGCTTAATAATCGTTTGAGATTGTTTTTCTTCAAAGAAATAAAAAAGAAAATTAGGAGCAGAAATGGTGGAAATTGGAGAGCTGTGAAAATGAAATTACCTGAGTCTGACGGAGAAGAACGTGAGAGAAGCGCGCGACGAAGGATTTTCCATCTCAAAGAGGAAGCTTTGTCGTTCGTTGTGTTGTCCATTGCAGCTTTTTGTTTTTCTCAGAACGGATTATGAGGGCATTTTTATCTACTTTCTCTTTTGTTAATTAATCCAATTCTTAATTCTTCCACAGTATTATTTTTTATTTTATTTTAAATGTAATATCTTTATTTAAGATATTGTTGAATAAATTATTTGTATTTATAATAATAAGAAATTTCACTGAGAATGGGTTTAATTGATATATTTTTATGGAATATGGTGATAATTTCTTTTGTCTTTTTTTCTTTAATTTATTAGCTAATTTCTTTTTTCTCTTTAATTTTTTAACTTCTCAGTTAATTAATTTCTTTTTTTTCAAAGTTAACTGAATTAGAAAGAGAAATAATGAATTTATTGACGGAGTGAAGACGAAAATAGAAACATAAGTCATCTCAATAATAACAAAATCAAAGAATTTGATAAAAAAAAATATTTTGAATACTTAATATAAGATTCTTTTTAATAAATGTTCAGTTAAACCTACTAAAATTTTCAAAATACTATAAATGTAAAAGTAGGACAAATCAACATTTATAGGGTACAATGTAAAGGATACAATGTAAATTTACAACATCAATCATAAATAAATCCATTCTTTTATAAAATTTACACAACCTCTACAGTCATAGAAGAAAGAATCATAGCAGCATCTATGGACATCTTTGCCAAATGCTACAAGTTCATGGCTTTAAATTGTAGTCCACAGCAACATGCTTGCAGTTTGCAAGGTACCTGCAACATCTTTGTGGTAACAGTTGCAGCTAGATCAACCTGCATGAAAGGCACTCTCAACTACAATTTACAACCATGGCTGCATTAACAGTTTAACACCATCATATTTCACAAGCTTAGTAAAGAGGACACCCTACAGATTCAACACCTGGAGCAGTTGGACATGAAGCTAATGGGCACCCATCAGAATCACTGCCCCACCAGTTTAGGCTGATATGTTCCATCCCCAAGCACAAGTAGAGCAAAACCCCCATGAAGGCTAAACCAGCATCAAGTGCCCCAGATAAGACATAGTTGTGTCGACTCCAC
>Ga0123342_1000805_pt1 | contig 51124 bp, 13 predicted proteins | sample Turbeawhitnodule_FD_89960 | JGI IMG/M metagenome (GOLD analysis project Ga0123342, IMG submission 89960) | Root nodule microbial communities of legume samples collected from Mexico - Turtle bean Mexico white nodule | ecosystem: Host-associated > Plants > Roots > Nodule | place: Mexico: Nepantla...
AAAAAAAATTGTAGAATATGTACAAAGGGGATGTAATTACTACATGAAAATAGAGATCTAAATTTCCTAACAAAATCAAGTAACAAAAAATTATAAAGCTATCCTCAATAATAAGTTGCAATCCTCCAAAATAACTTCCCGGAAGATATCTTCTGTCTACAACAAAGACTTTGGCTGAGTCTTTCACTCTATGTCATGATTTCTGCCTTTTGGTAAATCTTGTGATTCAACAAAGACTTTATTTTTTTTTTTTATTGAACACTATTGTATGTACACAATTGCTCTAGTAGATATAGGTTGGAGAGGTTTTGATAGTTTGTATATCTATATGTATGAGGGTTGGATATCTCCAAATTACTTTATTTATTTATTTTTATAAAAAAATATTTTCTAAGTAAGGTTTGTCTCGACACCAAACATATTCTTTTTTAGCTTAGTCCAACTCCAGCTTAGTCCAACAAGTACCCTTCTTCCATATGAATATCTAGAAAAGTGAAGAAAAAAAATACTAGTAGGTAGAAAAATGCTGCTTTTACCACCTTTAGATGTTAATGACATTATCCAAAAAAAAATGTAATAAAACTTTTATCATTCTTGTACAAGTGTATGATATAGATTCTATTTTAGAAACAGTTGGATTTAAAAAGCTGTAACTAATTTTTTTTATATTAATAAATATGAAATATTTTAGGAGTGTTTTGTAGCATATAAATATTAAGATATTATTAATCAATTCTATAGTTGTTTTTTGGGTTTCTTTTATTATTGATTAAGATAGGATAGAGAGTAGGAGGTCTTTTGGTTGATATGTAGATAGAAAGGTTCTTTGAAAAAAATCTGTTTTGTTGTATAAGGATTGGACCACCCTGAAGTGGTCTCATTTAATTTCATTGCTATTTGCTTATAAAAAAAAAATCAATTCTATGAGAAAACAAATCCAACCTGAGCAATTGGAAACACAGGTCTTATGTATATAGGCTAACTAACCACCATACCATATGCTTCTAATCACTTTCTTACTTACATTTGGTGTGTCTGAATACATGGTTCATCCTTAAGATATTCCAAACTACCTTCATGTTTGTGTTTTGAGTTTCAGACTGATAATACTTATGTTAAAGTATATCATGCTTAAAAATTATTTCACAATAGACTAAATGCATGATTTTGGACATATATACACCAGTAAAAGTATTAGAAATTTATTTTTTATATTTTATTTGTGATCCAAGTCCAAAGTTTTAAATGTGCCATCTTAAAAATGTTCTCACTGCCATTGTACCATTTCTAAAGAAAATTGTGTTTCTCTAATCTAATATAGTCCTCATCAATGCTACCTCTACATTATCTTCCATATCATATTACCTTTGGTATTCAATTTGTGCATACATAACAGATAAGATGTTGTTTGGATTGGTTAAGTTGGGTTGTTATTAATTATCCATTCATAAAATAAATGTTGAGCTAATTCTTCTTGATGCACACATAACCCCATAAGTTGCAAGATATTTGCATTTCCTTCATATTTTAAATTATCTTTCGTGATCACAGAATTCAATCACACTCGCCATACAAAGTGTAAGGTACTTGAAAAACTACTTGTTAAACATTCGCCAACACATTAGTTGTTTATTGTAGCTACCTTCGCTCTGCTTATGGTCAAGCTCTTCGTGACCATGCTCATTAGATACAAGTTTGATGTTGCTCCACCATAATTTGTTCTTTAGTCCATACCAAGAAGAATCAATAATCCAATGTCCTATAACCTCCATTCCACGGTTTAGTAGATACTGCTGCTAGTCCCTTAAGCATGTGATCATGGATTCAATTCCTAAAAGTATTTGCTGGGAAATGTTAACCCCTTAAATGGATCTTGGAACATAGACATTCGTTCTTGGCTCTTGGTCGATGGATATTTCGATTTGCCAAATAAAGAAAACCTCCAATATTCACTTCACACTCTCCTTATTATGTCTTCCGTTAACAACATTTAGTTGTTTCTAGGATGCAGAAAATAACCAATCATGTCAATGTGGTGCAATATCTTATGATCTCTGAAAAGGCTCCCATTTCTGAGTTTGATCCTTTATTTCTTCAAGTTTCTCATCTGGAACTTGCATATACTCACAGTTGCATTTCGTGGCCAAAATATTCCTCTAGAGAAAAGTTAGATTATTTCAAGAATAAATAGAAGTGAGAATTGTTTTGTTAGTGTTGACAATTTAGATCAATTTAATTGGATTAAATTAATTTAATAAAATTTAAATTTGGATTCAAATTAGATTAAATTTATATCCATTTAATTTGAATAAAATTGAGGTTATTATATATGATAATTTAAATTAAATTTTATTTAGATTAATTTAGTTGTTTTTACTAGATAATTAAGATATTTCTAAGATTAAATTATATTTATGAGAGAGTAATTATTATATAATAGCTACCAATTACATTACCGAGGTGGCTTTAGTTATATACCAGGTCAAACCCCTCTTTTTTGTAATACTGGCTATCTCATAAGTGATTAGTGGAACATTTTGAATGCAGGGGTAGACTAAATATTTTTTTATATTTGGGTTGGACCTAAATATTTTTTATATTCGGTTGAATGCTTATTTAGTTTATTTTTTTTTATAAAAAATTTAATACAATGATTTAATAAGATATTAATGTTTAATAATTCTAATTGGAGTTTTTTTTTTCTTTTATATATCACCTTTTCTCATTACTTAATTATTTTTTTGTTGTAAAACCTCTTTTTTCATATTTTGTGGCATCATTTGTCTATTTTTAAATGTGTTGTTACTAGCTAATTTTCTTTTTATTTCTTTAATTTTTAGAAAAAAATATATTATGGATAAAACTCATTTTTAATAAAATCATCGATATTATTCCAGTCGATCGACCTAATTTTTTTTTATATATTATATTCATCAGTGGGCACACAGGTACCTAATGACCCTTATATACGATTTTTTTTTTAAATACTATACAATAGATTTTGGTTATTAAATTTGATGGAAAGACCTGGTAGGCAATCTATTAAAATATTGGAGTCTCTTTAAATAATTTTGGCACTTTTTGCATTCAACCTTATGTTTTTTCTGGATTACTAGGTGTTTTTTTTATAAGGACGGAACATGCTTAAAGTGTTTTTTTTTTAATTTAATTTATTTTTTTATAATTTTTTTAAGATATTGTTATATTACTAAAAAATCATTAAATAGAAATTAATTTTAAAAAATGATAATTAATTATTATATTAACTAAATTAAATGTTACTTTAGAGATTAAAAAAATTATTGGTATTTAAAATAGTTTTTATGATAAATAGTTTCTTAGGTACCAACTTTAGAATATACTTTAATAGTTTGATAACTAATTACATACCAATTTAAAAATTATTTATTAATAATATAAATTACTTTCGATACCAATAATTTTTTAATCTAAAAAATTATTTAACAATATAGTAGTTAATTATTTTTTATCTCTAAAATTATTTTTTATTTAATAATTTTTTTTAAGTGTTATCAAGGTGATGGGTATATTTGAAATAAAACTAAAATAATTTGAATAATTATGATTATGTATTGAATTTGAATATTTAGACTTTTATACATTCTAATTGTCGTCAAAATGTATGAGTAACATTGGACTTAGGGTTTGGAGAAAATATTACAATTTCAATACCCACACATTACAAGAAAATTGTTAAATATAAACCAATTTTAGAGACAAAAATAATTAGTTGTTATAATTACTAAATTAGAAAGACCATTTTAGAGACTAAAAAAATTATTGGTTTCTAAATTAGTTTATAATATTGATAAATAATTTTTAAATTGGTATCTAATTAGCGACCAAGATTTTAACTACCAATTATTTAGATTATAAATTTGGTAACAAAAACTTTGGTAGCTAATTAGATATCAATTTAAAAACTATTTATCAATAATAGAAACTAATTTAGAAACCTATAATTTTTTTAATTTTTAAAATGGTCTCTAATTTAATCAAGTAACAACTAATTATTTTTAGTCTCTAAAATTAGTCTTGTGACATTTAGTGAACAACTCATATCCCATGTTATTTTATATTTTTTTATCATAAAAGATATTTATATACATTTATAAACAAAGTACTTGAAGTATAGTCGAACCTATATATAGACACTAAAGAGTTAGAGTCACAAATTTCTTTTCCTTACGAGATTTCTCTTACTTTCTCATTAATGTCTTTGTCTATAGATCTAACATTTTATTCTCATAGCGATCATAATAAAAAAAAGGGGCTAAGATACAAAACTCTAAAATCAAAATTAATGTTCAAGAATTTCAATCCTTTATTATCATCTCAACATGTTTGATTTTCTAACAAATTTAATCTTCTTTCAAGATTTTTCTCTTCCTTGTCTCATTATTGCCTCTCTCCACATCACAAAAGTAAAATTTTGTAGTACTCGAAACTAAGGTCTAGAAATCTAAAATCAATAAATAAAATCCACATCAAAATAAAGATCCAAAACCTTAAAATAAATCCATGTTCTATGATTCAAGAATGTCAACCTTTTACTTATCTGAAAGTGTATGTATGTGTGTTGTTGTTTGTATGTGTCTGATCATGAATTCTGAAGCACCTTTTTGTCATTCTCGTATTGTCGGAATAGATTTTGGTATTATTAACATGAATTCTGACGCCACTTTTTTCTGTCAGGAATAGAGAATTTTCACATTTGTCTCATTACAATATTGAATATTATGTTTTGATTCGTAAGCCACAAAAATTCCATAGCGAAATTTTATTTTTGGAACTTGGAACAGCAGTTAGCATTATGCATGCATGTTCATCAGTAGCCTCTATGACCTTTCCAGGTTGCTCTTAGCTTCTTTCCCCAAGTTTTAGCTGTGATGTTAGAAAGGTTTGATGTTGTTGGAACTTGAAACTTGAAACTCCAGTTAGAATTATGCATGAAAAAATTACTCATGTTTCGTGTGCATGAATCATGACACATCTCAGAGACTATTGGAAAACGCTACGATTATCAGAAACATGTGGATAAAAATAATATTTCAAAATTTATCTTTATTGCTTTAACGATTTCACTTTGTTCTGAATATTGTTTGCATGCAGGGTCATACGAAGGAGTTAATTGGATAGAGCAGATTTGGAACTTTGAAAAGAACACGTCCTGAAAAGTAAGATCTCTGATGGTCCAAAAATTATTACAGAAAATCGCAGTGATATTAACAGAATAATCATTTTAGGCCCATTACTCTCAGTAATGTATGTTAGAGATGTACAACCTTGTAACTTTTCTAACATATGAGATCTCTTTTCCAAAATAGAAACAAAGACAATGGCTACCTTTCACAGTGTTGCTTTAGTTTTTCCTTATTCAGCAACTACGCAAATATTTAGGCATTAAATTGAAATAGCTGGAATTTGAACATTTGGATTAGTAGTGTTACCATGTTGTCTCTTTATCGTACAATGAACTTTCTTGGATTTCAACTACTGAAAACGTGAAATGTAACCTTAACGTGAATTATTAAGACCATTTTTATTGGTATACCATTTTTTTTATAAAAATTAAAGTGAAAAAAAAATATAATAGAGATTTAAGTCCATATTAATAATATATGCTACTTTTTATAATAATAATAATGTAATGTACCAATATATTATACTGATGTGTATTAATTTTTATATCGATACTAATATTTATTAGTATGATACATCATATTAATGTTAGTGTAAACTTGCTTGCAATATTAATATTGACATTTTAATTTTGCTAGTAATAGCATACCGACTAAGGCAACCCAATGCAAAATTATTTTGCAGGGGAAATGGATGCTTAATATCCTTTGTAATATTTTTTGGCTAATGACTCTTCTAGCAGTGCATGTGACATTTTCCAAATCTCAAGTTTTGAGATAAGTTTTGTTAAACCTGTTCAAATTGAAATTTCTTGCAAATTAATTACGTTTATAAATTTTTATTACTGAAATTTCTTATATGAAAGGAACTATCACTTGAAGTGTTATTTTTATTGGGATATCATGAGTATATATATTTTTTTCTATTTTACTCTTTTATTATTATAGTTTTAAAATAATATTAAAAAATATAATAAATAAATTATATTTATTTTCAGTCATTCTTTTCAATAATTTAATACCTTCCTCAGCAGCAAAAATCATAAACTCGCATCTCGCCTTCAAATCATTAGACTTCACTTTCAAATTATTAGTGTTAATCATCGTATTTGAAGTATCATCCGCTTTTAAACATGAAGTTTCATCACAATTTTGTTCTTAAAGAGTATTTCGGTGAATTAAGTGAGAAAAATATAAAAATTATTTTTAATCTCAATTTCTAAGTTATGTAAAATTATATCCAACATACGAAAAAAATTTCAAATTTTATGTGATTAAAGAAAATAAAGTTGAAAAAAACTATAAAAACCAAGAGATAAATAAAGATTATATAAAATTAATAATTAAAGTGACCAACACTATGGCTTCAGGAACTACAAAGTCAAGAAAATAAATAAAATTCATTAATATCACAGAATCGCAAAAATTAACATATATATCATGTTATTTTGATAGGAAAATAAATATTATTCAAAGCAATAGAAAGATTATGCAATTTATATACAATATACAAAAAGGTAAAGTTATTAGACGCCCTTTAAATTAATCAAAACATTCAATCAGATTTGTACGGCAAACATATAGAAGAGTTAACTATTCCTACATTTTTGTATCAGGAATATAGAGAGGATGGTACCAAATCATTGGACATCAAAGCAAATTAGAAAAACAAAACTAAGAAATAAAAAAAAAAACTCAACCGAAAAACTAATTAGCAATTATGATCTCTTTTTGAAACTCTTCAACTCATTTTTCTCCATTTGTATGGAGAACTAAAGCCCCATTGAAAAGCTCAAACTCGGTAGTGAGCAGTTCGAACAACTAGTACGTGATGGCGTTAAGGCTTCAATCGTGGAGCTCAAAATCGTCGTTGTGATTGTCCTAAACATGATATTTGTAAGTTCGTACATTATAAAATTGTAAGGCATTTGTTTACTTTCATTTTTGTGTTTAAATCGTTATTGGTTTAGGGTTTGAGATTTTGAATAATAATATCATTTGGTCTTGTAGTTCTATTTGTGATTCTGCCTTTATTGATAGTGAAGTTGATAACTTGTAAGTTTCGCTTTTCCTATATGATTATGTGAGTTCATAATTTGTAAAAAGAGGGTTATTAATTCTGATTTGTTGGCTATATGTAAATAATCGTGTCTGTTGTTTGTCATGTGTTTTAATATTGCTTTCTTCCATGATGCATATGTGCTATTTTTTTCGTAAAATTTGGTTGTTCTGCGATACTTAGCTCTGCTTTTGAAGAAGGGAGCTTTTGTGAAATTTTTCACTTAAAAAATACTTTTGATTGGAGGAGTTGTGAGACTTGTAGAAAAGTGAGTCAAATCTTTTTTTATGGTTGTTTGAAATGCTTTATTAATATTACTATTATGTTTACGTTTGATGCAAAGATGTCACATAAGTTTCCAAAGTTGATTTTGAATTGTGCAGTCTTAATTGTTTGAAATTCATTCATGTTACTATGTTTGATGTCAAGGGATTTGGGTCTATTTATGTTAATGTAAAGATATAGAAAATTTGTTGTCTGGAATCAGAAAAACAGAGGAGAGATAAAAGAAATGGATTTCTTTCGTGAATACTATATGATTAATTATATGCTTTTTATATAAGGAAAAGACAAATACTATGAAGATGAGTTGTGATTATTTAGTTTGTAATCAATCCCTGGAACATACATAGCATCTTTCGATTATCCATTGGTATGAATGCACAACCTTCATCCACAGTGGATAGAGACTTGTGTTTATTTGCATTTACAGATAATTGAGAAGTTGAAAGTTGAACTGTGCATTGAGTTATCTATAATTAGTCTGTTGTTGTAAATATGTTTTTTATTATTTAAGTGATAGAAATATTATAGAATGTTAGGCTTTCTTTGTTCGACATCCAATTTGGATGCATCTAGAAAAGTTTTGTGTTTTTTTATTTGATTCATGCAAATGGTTAATGTTAAATGTTGGTATCGATTTTCTTAGGCTTCTTTATGTGATTTTATGTTTGATAGATTCTTCATGTGAGAGTATTTTAGTTATACAGGGTCACTGAGTCTTTTATTTGATCTAATTTCTGTGTCTTTCAGGCACATTTAAGTTAACACTTTCGGTTCACAAAGGAATATCCTAATAAATCACCTATGTTGCGCTTTGTTTCTCAAATGTTTCATCCAAACAGTAAGTAGGAAACTAGAAGTTGTTTTTCTTTTTGAGACAACCTGTATTAAACCCTGCAGTAACAATGGAATTGAAATGACAATCACTTGGACTATTTGTATATTCATCATCCAAGGGTTACTATCACAAAACTGAAAATCATACTTTAAATCTACCAATGGATTTGATTTTGTTAGACACAGGAGAAACATCTTTTGAACTTTGCTCGGGTGAACTTTTGTCTTCCTGCCACCTATCTTAATACATTTATTTAGCACCTATATTCTTAAGTATAGGCAGTGTATACTTTTTACCACCTAATCAAAATCTTGTTCAGAATTCACGACTTTTCTTTGCAAAACTTATTTGATAAAAAAATTTCATCAACTTAATTTTTTTGGTTAATTGTATACATTAATCTCATGGCAATATTTCCCCATGATTTCTAAGACTTTCTGTTGACTCTACACCCTAGTCTAACTCAGTGGAGTCTTTACAAAAATCATGGGTTAAGATAGTGATTATGGTTGTAGTTTAGAATTAATTAGTTAGGGGCACTCGGTGGTAATATATTATATAGTTGAGTTTCAATAGCACTAACTCTCTAAACATATCAATTTTTATTTCATATTAAATTTCACATACTATGTTACATGTGCAATTGAACTACAATTTTCAATTCGGTTTCATAGTTAGTTGACATTAATCATTACTTAAGTTCTTTTAATTTGTATTATTTTCTAATTTAATATTTTAATTGCAATGAATTTGTTCCATTTCAATTTATATGATTTGCTAAATGAAATCAATTTGTTAATTTCATTCTCAGGTAATCATGTGTTAAATAGATGACTTTATTTTTATTTTTGTTTTTATGTTTTTGTAAAATGGTCTAATAGTAATATTATTAATTATTTGTAGTGTTGGTTGACCGTCTCTATAATCAATAATATTTAATATTTTGATATTTTGTTCCTCATGTGTCGTATAGGTTGACACTGCCACTTAATAAATATTTAATTTGTATTGTTATTGTATTCGCTAAGTCGATGTCACATGTCACATATTAAATAATATTAAATTATCAATATCACATCTTGTGATGATTTAGTTGACATTAATAATATAAATTGGATGAACCTGACACAAATAACATCAGTTGTATGAACCGACGCATATATCATAACTTCTATTTCTAGATAGTTATTTTTTAACTGATGCAAACCCAATTATAATTCATATTTAAGGATCAGCAATTGAGAGAATTTTTTACCAACATTAACTACACATTTTTTTTTTTAATATTTGAGAAAAAAAAAGTAGTGTAAAATTGCACTACTTCTATATTAATAAACAAAATGATAGTCATATGTAAATATCATTTCTTCTAATTAAAAAAATGTTGAAATTGTATTTTAAAACACAATTTTTTAAAAATCCTCACAACTTATCCGAATAATATTTTTAAAATTTATCCATATTAATAAATTTATGAAAAGTTACACCATTTACATGAAAAAATCTTCAAAATAACTAAAGTGTTACAACAATAGTTATAACTATGTTTCTCACTAAATAATAAGTCATCTTAGTTATATAAAGTTCATACTATGAATTGGTTTCAATTCTTACTTCATTTTTTTCACTAATTATCTTGGACGTTAGTTAGAATTATTGTAACAAAATTTGCTGCTAACCTCCTAGAATATTCACTCAACCATAGTTTATGATCAACCTTTTTCTTTCTTTTATTTCACCCTCACTCAGAGCATAAAATCATTCCCCGAAGCTTTTCAAAGCACAAATCTATAAAATGTTAAAATATTATTAATTTATTTATTTTCATTTATATATGTATAAACCAAAGTGAAAGAGACCGAGAACTTTTAGGTTCCATCTTACTAATCATCAATGCAAAAGTGTGAGGCGCCGCTTGCTTCTATGATTGCATTTTTTATATGTTTTCCGATTCCTTTCCTTCATTAGGAACCACAAAAAAGAGGAGGAATTTTTTTTTCTTCAACTTTTCATGTTTATTTTAATTATAAGAATCCACTCAATCTTAATTAGTAGTCACCCTCATTGAAAAAGCTGCCAAATAGTTGAGAGATCTTTATTTGAAATATCTTGATCTTGATTTTTGTCCTTATTTGGATGGTGAATTGATATGAAACGTTATTATATGAAAAAATGAATGTTTTAGTAATTAAATTTTGCATGATAAGTTTAAGCAAATTTGAGTTACGAAGAAAGAAACTTCATGTATGGTATAATATTCTTAGTTGTTGCTACATATTTGATATTTCTTTATTAAAGTGTTTTAAAAATTGATTTTTTATTATTAGTGGCACGATGCTGCAAATTGTTTTATATATGAACATGTTCTATTTATTCATTACTCACAAAATATGCGACAAGATTAGAAATATGTTTTTACATTATGTATGATCAAAATGTTCCATGTTATTTCTTGTAGGGCAATTGTTATGTATTAATGATGTGCCTTAAGCTAAATTATAAAAAAAAAAAACAAAAAACAGTACACATTCTTTCATTCCTTAGCTCAAAAATCATTTTAATTTTTAATTATAGCATTCTTCGTATAAGACTACAACTCTTTGTTGTTCTTCAAATATTTTTTTCTAAATTACATTCCTTTTTCTTGTATTTCATTTTCATTCTAAAATTTGTTATGCTTTTTTACATCACTATTCGAGAAAGACATTAATATTTCTTTCAATAAACTCTTCAATTAATAATGAATTTGAGTCTAAATCAAACATATTCATTGTGAGTGTTTATTTTTCTAATGTTCTTAATTTTATTTTACATTTTATATAAAAGTAATATATTAATTATTTTTATTTAATTTAACTTTTAGTCTCTCTAATTTGATACGCGACAAATTAATTTTGTCCTCGTTGAAGATCCTACATCAACTAGAGATAGAGATATAATATATAGGTGAGTACAAACTTTACATCATAAATTGATTTTAACAGGTTGAGAAACTTAAATTCCACTTCTTACTATGATGTCAGATTTTTTAAAGTCTATCATAACAAAGTTTGTTGGACTCATCACAGATTCCTTGCTATCGAGTCACTATCAGACCAATTATAAAAATATGCTAATACATTAATTTAGGAAAAATAATAACAAATGTTTTTTTTATTATTTTGATTAATGATGCCAAATGCGTTTATAATAAAAGATTAACATGTCATTTAAGTGTCATAATAATTAAGAAGACTAAAGTGAGAAGTTAAGTTTAGTGTTGGGTTGGAGGTGGAGAAGTGATTTATTCGGGTGTGGGGGTGGAATTATGAAGGAATGGTTGGTGGAGGGTTGAATTTTGAATGGGAAAACTTCCAAATACAAAATTGGCATGTTTTTGGCATGTTTACAAAATTTATTTGTTTCTATAATTAAGACCAAAAATAAATTTATATTTACCTATATTGTTTGAATCTCTCCAAATATTAACTAAGAATATATAAATTAATAAGACATATATATAAGTATATATAATATTAAAAATTAAATTAGGTATAAAAATGGTAATATGTATATTTGTCTTATATTTATTTTCTTATTCATTTTTATTTTAAATTATTAATTACTTTTTATTTGAAATTATATTTTAAAATTATTTAACTATAATTTTTTATTGTTATTTTATATTAAAAATACGAACATATGTTTTTTGTTTATATTTCTAATAATTTTTTATTTTTTTTTACTTTTATGAAAAAGTTATTTACTAAATATTTAAATATATGGAGACATATGAATCATTCTTGGATAAAGAGCATAAATTTTTTACTTTGAAAATATGTGTAATATTTTATTTGATGGTTCTTAGAAAAGAATCAGAATAAGAAAACTGAACCTTAAAAGAAAATATATCTGGATAAAGTGAGTATCTATTTATTTATAGATTGATAAATTCTATTTGCAAAATTTTTAGAATAGATTTGATAAAACTAATATGTTAGGTATTGAAAAATAGTTTATTTGATTAATTTATTTAATTTAATTAATATTAATTATTTAGTAGATATTTTGAAGGAATTTATAATAAAAGTGTAACTGTTACCTTATTTTATAAATTATATTTTAATTATTATTTCTTATTTCTTATTTTTTTTATTGTTATTATATATTTTAATTTTATACACACAATTAATTTTTAGTATTTATTGGTTTCTTTTTTACATGTACTTCAAGTTAAATAATAGTTAACATTAATTAATATTTTATTTACACATTAAAAATTGTAAAAAAAATAATGTAAAAGTCATTTACATTAAGAAATAAATAAATAAATTTATATATAATAAATAAAAAATAAATTTGATTAATGTTTATTAAATCATTTTATTTAAATAAAATGATTTATTAAAAAATTATATAAATTTTTAAAAAATAAATAGAAATATTTGAAAATTTTATAAAATTTAATTATTTTACATACTAGTGTATTTTTATTTACAAACATAAACTTTTTTATATAATAAAAATGTAGTTATATTTTTTATATTATTTTATATTTATCAGATAATTTATTAAATATTTTTAATTCAATTCGTTTATTTATCAACTTAAAAGTTATAAATTATGAAATTATCAAGTAAAAACTAACTTATATATAAATACTATATTACCTATCTTTTCTCGCCTCCATTTTCTTTCTCTCGGTCCCTCCCCATATATATTATATATACTAGCGGGCCTTTTTATTTGTATTTTTTATATTTTTATAAATGTGTGTATTTTTTATTAATATTATGTATTTTTTTAACTGCGTTTTTTTTATTTTTATTATTAATGTGTATCTTTATTTATAATTATTAATTATTATTATTTATCCAATTTTTTTATTTATATTATTATTATGTATCTTAATTTTTCTTTTTATTATTATTATATACATATTTGTATTTATTAAAATAACTATAAATTTATTTAAACATTTTAATTTATCATAAATTTATGTGTATGTATCTTTTAAATATCAAACTGTATATCTGCACTTTTTAATTTTATCATTAATATATGTATTTGTATTTATTAAAATGAACTATAAATTCATATTATAATATTTTAATTTATTGTAAACTTATGTGTATTTGTATTTTCTAAATATTAACATGTGTATTCACATTTTTTATTTTTATCATTATTGTATATCCACATTTTTTTTACTTTTATCACAACCATATGTGTATTTCTGTTTATTAAAAAGAATTATAATATATAAATTATAATTTATTTTTATCATTTTTTTAATTCTATTTTGAATTTGTTTTTTCCAAACGTATCTTTTTAATGAAATGAATGGTAATTTTTAAAAAATGAAGGTGTAAGAATTTACTTAATAATATAAGAAGAATGAATACAAAAGTATATTGTGAGTGATTTATTTTAGTTAATTAACAATCAAATTGATTATAGAAGAGTGGAGAAAGATAAAGGGATTAAGAAGGAGAGTGAGAAGTTTTGAATGAAGTTACATTTGGTTAGATAATAGAATTAAAAAAATAAAAGTGAATATAAAAAATAGAAAAAGATAAAAGTGTCCAAGATAACAATAAAATAATAAAATAACCAAAATAAATTAATAAAATAAAATATTGATAACGATAAAATAGGAACAATCTTGTTTATAATGAAAAATCTTGTTTATATATAGGTAGAGATAGTATGCAACTTAGAATTAATTTTAAAATATTATATTAGAAGATTACATTTTTGTATTTTTTATCTGTTAATTTTATTTCATCCATTATTTTAAAAGTTTCTATATTTAATAAAAAAAAATATTTTTTGTCCATCTAAATTTTAAAGTAACACATTTTTCTCTTATACTTTTAATATAATTAAATGAAAAGAGAGAAAATGGTTATTGTAAGAAAAAATATATAATGACACACACACATATATATATATATATATATTGAAATAAATAAAAAACTACAAAGGGTATAATAAATAACTCATTTAAAGTTACATTAAAAATAAAATAAAAGAAAATAATTTATTTGATTTAGGAGATAAAATCTTAAACTACAACGAATATATAAATATTCGACAAGCATAAGATTATACTTTTTAATACTTTGTTTCAATACTTTCTTACATTAGGTTGGAGAATTAATAATAAAATTTTAATTTATTTTTAGTATTTAGTTTCTAAATAAACAAAATGAGTTTGATGAAAAATTAAAAAAAATATTATAAAATAATAATAGTTGTAGAGATAATTTATTTATTTTCATATAATTCACCATCCAAATGAACTTAAAACATAATCTAAGTCAAGTTGAAATATAACCCACAATCTAAATAAATTTGAAACATAATTCAAGATTCAAAACTTACAGGTAAAATATCAAAGTAAAATTCAAATAAAGTAGAAACTTATTTTAAATGAAGTTTAATTTTTTAAAGTTCTAAATAATCTACATAATTAACATCTTGATCTCTAGACATTGGTCATGCTCATATTCTGATTGGTTTGACGATTCTTTATGCTTATTTTCTTGTTAGTTGAGGGATTGTTATTACTCCTGCACTTGTTCACATGAAGCAAAAGGAAAGGAAAGACGACATTAATCAATTGTCAACTAAGTTTGTCATTGTTTTTCCTATGATTATGGATTTATTCTTTTAACTGCAAAATGTTTTGTAATTTATGAGAGGATATTTGTGAGACTATCACCAAATCTAAAATTATGAGAAAGTTCTTTAATTTCATAGATTTGACTTTTCTTCTTGTCACTTGCATTAAGAAGTTAACCTTCAATTCTTATTATGTATTCTTCTACTAATTTTAAGAAATTATGTAATACAAGATACAATCTCCTCTAATATAGTATTTGAGAGATAAATTTCTACAAATTATAAAAATTTCAGTACTAAATAACTATTAAATGAATAAATCATACATGAAATTTACTAAACTATTAAATGTAGTATACATTTAGTACATTTATCTTTGGCCTTCGTCCTAATTACTATTTACCTCTGTAGAGTTTATAAGAAAAACATATTATACTTAAATATATGGATAATGTGAAATAGTTGTATAGTTTTTCCCTCTACCAAACAAAAATTGACTTCAAACTGAAAACAAATAACAATATAAGCATCCTCTTAAAAAAATATATAAAAATTGCAATTTTAAAGTCTTTTGTTATCTCACCTTCCTTCTTTTTTTTCCTTACCAAAAGAAAGATTCTTTTTAATGAGACCCTTTGCTTTTTCTCTTTCTCTTTCTATCCTTAATCAAATCACATTAAAAAGAAATACTTTTTCTCTCAAATTCTTTTTCTCATCAGAATAAAAAAAATGCTAATCAATGAGTCTCAACATGGTCACCAGTTATTTGTTCCCATGTCAATTCATTTCCATATAAGCAAAAGCACGATAACTGTCCCCATAAAAATCTGATATAAAATTTTAGTAATACACTCTCGGGTTAGGAAAACAGGAAAATGCTTAATTTTCACCCCTAAACTACTGATGACACTGACGTATCACAAGATGAACAGCAAAATTCTGTTAGTTCATAAAGGTTTAGTTGTCGAACACCGTTTTCCGATGAATAACAAAACAATTTAGCAACTTTATATATTAGTCTACACATAAACTTACTCTGCATAATTTTTGTAAAATAGATCTCTACTGGTTCCACTTGATGAATTTAGCCATATCACATTGCAATGGTTCATTCATTTAATAGACTTTACTCTATCAAGAAAATCAGAAGCAGAAACAACCTAGAATTGAGATTTGCTCAAGGCTCATTTCATCCAGACAATCCAATCCTAGAGGTCAAACTCTACTGTGCTAATCACCTTTGCAGGATGCCACTGCCACTAACCAAACCAGTTCCCAATCATTTCCATACCCAAAAGAACAAAATGCTTAAACTAAAGCCCTAGCCCCCTCATTATGCAACTTAGCATAACATTGCATTATTAGAATATAATGGGAAAGCAGTGTGGGGACTTTCAATTCCTTTTACCACAAATTTATCCCTTTGGACTTTTCTTGATCCAACCACACTTTTCCCTTTACTTCTTTCCCCCCCCCTAACTAGTAGTGGGGTGAAGTACAACATGGCTTTGCACTGCATAACTGATGATGAATGAATCTGTCCTCCCCATTTGAGGGTCCAAAAGAATTTCTTCTTTTTTCCCACTTCAGAAAAAAAAAAAAAAAAAAGCTATCAACATGAATTTAATTCTGTCATGACAACAACTTAAAACTGTATAGAAAGTGATTGCATTTGCAGCATCATGTCACTGTCTCTCCCTAAAGGGTGACTGACACCGACGAACTACTGTGTCATTTTCCCTTGTGAAACAATAAGAATAGTGGTAAATAAAATACTCCACTGCTACTAGCAAAAGCATAATATCTATCGTGTCGCAATCACCTTCCATTGTGATCCACTAAGAATTACAAATGACAGTGTAACACAGTGGAAGCAGGAATGTAGCTCTGGTCATTCTGTACCTCAATCATAGTTTATCTTTGTTCCCTGCACTAGATTCTAAATTCCAAGCTTCAACAATTAAAAGCAAAATAGTTGAAACCCATATAAAGTTCTACGCTTGCTTCACCTCTTTCCAGAAAATTACAAAATTATAACTCTGTTTCATCAATTATCTGCCCCCACCAACTGAAACACAACCATGAAAAACTCAAAATTATGCTGTCAAAACTAAGATTCTAAATTATAGTCGCAGTTACATGGTATCCTCAAATATTGCCAGAAAACTACAGATGAATACGGTCCACATAGGTGTAGAACCCTTTATATCGGAAATCTTGAAAACCTTGATGTTGTGACTCAAGTCATGGTCACAAATGATTTCTTAAAACCTTGTACAAAACATACCCAATTATGGTCTAAACTCTCCAACTCATTAACAAACCCCATAATAATATGGACAACCTATGTACACAACGGGCTTTGCAGAAGCAAAGTAACAGAAAAAAAAAAAGATGAAGAAGAAGAAAATTATATTTTTTTAAGAAAATGGGGTTGGCAGCCTGTAATATGAGGATTATAACCATATAGACATGACAGACAAGAAGTGTTACAGATGAGAAGGTGACTCAGAAATGCTCTCCAAGTGAGGCCTCCACACTGCAACACGCCCTCTTCTTCTCTCTCTTTGCGTTGACACTTTCTCTGAGAGTATATCAGTCAAGTAGCGATCAGAGACAAGCAAGCTAGTCATCGTCAGGGACACGTTGGTGTTGTTCCTACTTCTCTCTCTCTGTTCCTTCTTCTTCCTCCTTCTCTGCTGGTTCTTCTCCAGCGGAGGAGGAGGAGAGGGAGGGAGTGGCATGAGGAAGTAAATCTTCCCACGTTGGAGCTCTGCATCGGGTGGCACCACCACGATCTTGTGGACAGCAGTGGCGTCGGCGGCTGCGGAGCATGGCTTCTTGAGGACGTGTTTGGGGTGTGCCTTCATGACATCCCTGGCCTTGATGGTGCCTGTGAATTCCTCAACTCGGCCATTGGAGTGCACTATGCGAATGACGTCGAGAGCCCCACATGGGAGGATGCAAGAGATGCAACACCTTATGCAGTTTATCATGGCTTTCTCCCTCCCTTTTTTAGCATTGATGTCTTCTCGAGCGAGGATAATGGACAAAGGTGGAGCTGATGTTAGAAACCGTAAATAATATACTGTGGGGATCAAAACTAATTCGCTATTTCAGAATTCAGATTATCTTTCCTCCTTTCTCATTTTACCACATCTTTAATAATTAGAGAAGTGGAATCAGTACTATACATTAAATCAATGTATAGTTTACATATACACACACTCGTATATATGGTGAACTTATGATTGGATCATGCTCTCACACTACGATCTGATTATACTTTATCCTTAAAAATGGTACTTCAAATTATTTATCAGTGGAACTCAAATTCATGTAATTTGTGTACATATATGTTTTTAGATAATAATACAGTTTAATACAATACCAAGTCGCGTAGAATTGAAAATATTCTAATCTAATAAATAAGAATGGTGTATGTATATTAAAGATTTCCTCCTGTTTTTCAAATTTGTTAGTTTTTGTTTGGCTGTATTGAATTGGTGAGAGGAAATTCACGGGATGAATAATTGGATAACACCCTGTAGTTTGGCTTTTGACACATTATTTAGGGACCCTACCCTAATCCCTCTAGCTAACACTCTCTTCCTTTTATTGAGTTCAATAATATTAGGTCGGGGCTAAAAGACTGGGATACTAATGATATATTGAAGGATGGGAGTTCTTAGCAATAAAAAAAAACTTAGGACCTTTTGAATGTGTGATGAAAGAAAAGACATATGTGTCTGAATAAAAGGTTGGCACATGTAGACTCTTGAATGAATATTATTAATTAATTATTTGAGAGTAAAGTTTGGTTGAGAAGGGTGGTGGAGTAGGGCCAGTGAATGAGAGAAAGAGAATGTGTTTTGTTTGGAGTGAAAAGAGGTATGAGAGCTGGGAAATGGGGTACAGCAGAGAGGAGATTTTGTAATAGGAGGAGTTTGATCGTTCAATATCCCCAAGCAAAACCATGTGGATTGTGGTTTTCATTGGAAAGTGAAGTGAAATGGCTTTTGGGTTTGTGAAGTGCTTTGACTATGGCCAATGTGTTTGTCTACTAGCCACAACTCCAAGAGCAACCCTTCCAGATGCATTATCCGTTTCCTTTTCTTTCTTTTCATACATGGAATTTCACCATTTTGCTCATCTTTCATACGTTATACATTGAATTAATGTCAAGTACATCCACTTTTTTATTCTGTCCATTAGTACCATTACCATATTCATATTGATGAGGTAATCATAGCAAAACATGAACATTATTAGCACAGTACAAAACTCACTTAGCGCCCCAACCTTCACTTCTAATTAATCACCACTTTCTTAGAGGTAATGGGAAAATAATTGGTGCAATTTAAAAAAAAATTTGTCGATATGGATAGATTTTGAAAATTTTATTCACATGAACAAGTCGTCCTACCATGATATGAATGTTAAAAAATCCTACATAAATAACAGAGTTTGAATTTGTAAAAATGAGGTCATATACATAAATTCAGAATGAGAAGATGAGAGAAGAAGTTGTGTTTGGACCAATGACTATAATAATAATTGAGATTTTATATATATATATATATATATATATATATATTATTTTATTTTATTTCAAATGAAGTTAGAACGATTTCAATTGCTTTTATATTAAATTAAAGTCATGTACCTGTACACGTTTTCTGCGTGAAATTTGTACGACGTAATGTATTATTTATAAAGAAAGTGTTTGATATTTTAGTATAAATTATTTTACATGAAAATATTAATTGTGAAATTAAAAAATAATATTGTGTAATTGGGAAATAAATAAGAGTAGGTAATTTTAAGAAATTATAACAAAAAATATATATTAAAAATATTGAAATTAATAATTAAATGTAGGAAAATTGGAAAAAAATGAAGTTATAAATTTCACCGCAAAATGAAAAAAAGAGGAAAAATTAATAAAGAAAATTGTAATTAGATTACAATATGAATATTGTTACATTACATTAAGTAATTTATCTATTAGAGGAAGTGTCACAATGTGGTATTCTTGTTTGTCTTCTAAGCCTTCATGGAGGGTGATGGTTGAAATAGGTGAAGTTGGAGGTGGATCACCATTGTTGTCTTTCTTATTATCATTGTCACCTTCATTATTGAGTCTTTATGAGGGCATTATGAGCCAATAACAATACACAGATGATGTCAAATTGTATGCAAATGGAGCGGTGAATGTCGAAGTTCCAAACAATATTGCCTACACCATATTGTTTCCAATTTTAACAATAGGTTCAAAAATCCAAAGTTGAAGATGTTCAAGCTCTTCAACTACTTTGTCTTCATGTCATTGTTATTTGTTCATTTTTGTCATTTACAGCTAACGACATTTGTTGCTTGTGTACCGTCTTCACAATATTTACTAAGCTTAAAAGGTCCAATTTCATCCAATTTAAAGTGATGATTATTGGTCTACTTACACATGATGCAATGACACAAATCAGAAAGACTAAATACTCATAATATCCATAAAAGAATGAATGAATCAATTCCAAATAAGACAAAAAAATGTTCTTTATTTGAGAGTGAAAGACATAATAGAAGTAATTGTTCATATAGACAAGATTGATAGTAAAATTTACTTCCAATTTTCATTATTAATTTTATTTTTATTTTGTACTATCGATTTATAGCTCCACTTTCTCCCACTATACACAAAATAATCAAATAAATATTAATATATAACTATGCTAATTTTCATGTTATCCCTAATACAATCCTTATAATAATTTCTATATGATTAACCTATTTTACTTTGTTATATTTTTTATAAAATTACCTATTGATCTTATTTTTTTTAATAATTGTATATATAATATTTTTTTATATTTCATAAATAATATTTTTATTCAAACAATTAATATTAGCATATTAATATTTTCTATATAAAATGAATATTAACATAAATAATAAAATAATAGTATAAATGTGTACAATTTCAATTTAATAATGAAACAACAGTTGTGTGTATTATATGAATTTAGTTCAAATCATAATGTACTAAAGTTGTGCTTGAACAAATCTAGATTAATATTAATCAAATTTGTGTACGTCAAACACGATTTCTCCTCTTCCACTCGAATTTCTACTCGAATTGTGTCAAACTAACATGATTTCACTTTCACAAATTCAAACTTATATCGTGTATAAAATCGTGTCATACTAATACAACTTATCCATGTAATTGTGTCATTAAGGTACTACTTACTCATATGAGTAAATTTTTTAAAATATGTCTATTTTGATTATTTTTTTTAAATTAGACCAATTCAATTAAAAATGGAGATAATAATTGTTAGGTAATGTTTACACATAAATTGTCACTATACTGACTTATATGGGATCCATGCAAAATTTAATGAGACAGCTGAAACGAAACCAAAACGGTAGTACTACCTACGTACCTCAGAAAGACACCTAATACTATCTATAGGGATCATGTTACATTCATCTCTTATATTATAAGCTATAAAAATTTGCACTTGAAATGTTATACTTCTTTTTTTGGACTCAACTAACTGAATGACAGATACACAGTGACAAACACGTTATTTTGTCATGAATGGCACCAAAATGTCATTGGAGGGTGTAGTTTTATTCCTTGTTATGTAGCAGTTGCTACAAAGTTCAAAGAAGCTTTAAGTAAAAAACTAAAATTCAAAAGTAAGATAATGACATGGAAGAAAGTGATTTGTCCTAATCTCTTAGGGAGGTAGAAAGTTTTGGGTGATTGAAATGATTTAGAATATTGTGTGTTGTGGAACTTTTAATTTAATAGGGAAGGTAGGTTGTGGGATTTGGGAAAAAGAAGAGATGCAGTTGAAAGTAGTATTTAATTAGAGGTTAATTTGAGTTATGTCACATCCATAATGTGGGTCCAGTATTTAATAGGTGGAGATGTATGTGTTAGTGGGAATCATGTGATGTGAATTTCCTCTGTTTGGATGCCAACTTAACTTCAACACTCACTTCACAAATTTACATCTCATTGCAAAGTTATATTCCCCACCCGCCACTCGCATTCTTTTTAATATATAAATAGGTTGCAATTTAGTTGTTGAACAAACAAAAATTATAATTTCATTTATCAATGTGTAACAAAATCACATATTGCTTTATCATACAATTATATTTTCAACAACTTTAAACTCAATATAAAATATTCAAAATCAATTTTTTTAGTCAAATATATTATTTTACTCTTCAAAAGAGACAATCCTACAAGCAAAAATTGGAATTGGTGACCATGTCACCCTCTCATTCAAATCTTCTAACCTAGAGAATTTAAAAAAATAAAACCAGCTTCTCTTATCTGAACTTGAGCAGATGCTCCTTAAGAGTTCCACACTATCAAAAGCTCAAGGGTAACCTAACCTGCACCACAGAGTCTTGATAAAAAATTTAACTATACCACTAGGACCCTGAGCTAACTGAGACTATTTTTGAATATAAAAGCATCACATGCAAGCTTAAACTAAAGACAAACCTAACTAGATCAAAACTAACTCAAAGGAAAATGAGCCAAAATTGAACTTACTCTATCAGATATTCTAATCGGGTAGTCTTGTAGTCTTCGCTACCAAGAGTTTAATGACGTACTTCAATCGTCAAACTGACGAGGGAGGATGTCAGAATCTTAGAGAAAAGGCAGAAGAAAAGGAAATTGAGTTTTTAGAGAGATAATGATTCTGTTAAAATGAAACATGAATAACTGAATCTCTATTTATATGCTCTTTTAAATTTAATAGTAAAATATTCCGGTGTCATTTTAATTATATTAATTCTACTCTAAAACTATTTTTCTCACCTCCATATTAATTGTACAAAGTGGATTTTAACCATTTTTAAATTATTCTAAATAAACCATAATCTCACCTTCCTAAATCATTTTAGCTGCCCTCACATCCCCATCCATCCATTTTAGTCGTATATCTTTCTTCCAACCACAACTCTTCTATTATTCTCTAGTCACCGAGTTTAGGAGAGCAGTTTCATTATTTGACTGTGTGTGAGATGGTTGACAATAAGATTAATTGTATTCGACATTTTCAATGCGAAGATAATTTTTTTTTAGTTTTGTATTTCATTTTTTTGTACCTTGCTAAGTTTCTCTTTTTCTGAATTTTGTGACTTTCAAAAATTAAAAAAAATAACAAATAAAATCACAGTTACCACCATTAAAAATACTATAAAATTTATATCAACCATTAACTTTCACTATTAGTCACCATCAAACACTACAAACAACTACTACTTAAAAATGAAGAAGAGCATATCACACTCTCTATCATATTAAAAGAATATTATTAAAATTAAAAAAATATTCAAAAAGATATTATTGAAATTAAAAAATATATAAAAGAGTAAGATATGAAGTTCCAGAAAAATTTTGATCGAAAACAAATATGAAGGTTCATGACCCCTCCAAGGATACAAGAAAATGCATAAAATGGGCACGTTTTCCAATGTGTTTGCTGGATTTCGTTTCAGTTTCCTGTAGATTTGGTTTGGGCTTTTTGGAGTTTGCTTTAAGGCTAATTCTTCCAACACCGAAAAGAAAATATTTATTTTATTTTTATTTTTTCAGATATTTATATCCATAACATAAATAAAATAATTTTAAATATAAAAATTTGGAAATATAAAAATTCGCATTGGATGCTAAAATCCAGAAATTTTTTTATTTATTTCAGATATGAAAATTTAGAAAAGTTGACAAGAATAATCTGGAATTTAAAAATAAATGATGGGTGCAGTGCAGATCAAAATTGATCTGGTGCAGGTAGAATTAACCTTGCTTTAATTAGATGTTCGTTTATGTTGATGAAATGAGATCATAGAAAGATGTATTCAAAATGACGTAGATATCCATTATAAAAAAATGTACGTGAATAAAAATATTTTGTGATTATTTTTTTTTATTATTTTATTTAAGGATGTCAAGTGAGTCAACCTAGCTCTTCTAGATGACTCATCACAAATTAAATTAAAATTATGTCTATTCGATCTGACTTATTTTTTGTGAGTTAATTTTTTTATAATTAAACTAGACTCACCGTTAGATTAGATAAGTTAATTTATTTAAATATATTTTATTTCCTAACTTAGTTAACAATATAATGAAAATGAGTTGACTCCATCTCTTATTCATTATAATTAAAAATTATTATTAAGTAAATGATTTAAAATTCATAAAAAATTAAGTTAGGTGTAATCTCAACTCACCGAATCCATTTAACATGAAGGTTAACCTTTAATTCTGTTGTATACCAAATGAGAAAAAAACTTATCGACAAATGGACATCTTTTTTTTTTCATGGTGTTTTGCTATGAGAAAAAAACCCTTTTAACTTTGGAATGCACCTTTAAAATGTGCGTAAAAAAAAAAAAGTCATTTTTCATTTTTTTTGATAACAATGCATCATAAACAAAAATATTCAGCTTTGCGGTGAAATTCACATAAAAGCATTTCTTCACTTAAATGTAAATAATTGCATAAAAATACTTCTATCAAAATGGTCTCCCTTTCTACAAGTCATTTTCGAAGAAAACTAGGATAAGGTTTTATGTTACTAACTACTAATATTTTCCTTTTGGTAATTTACTTCTTTGATGACACTTTTTTTTTCTTCAAGGGATGGCAGAAGGACTCGTCTACAGTTCGATACAAAAGATATGGGACAAATTGTTTATTTCAACTTGTTGACCCTCTTAGGTCTGTCTTGCAAAATTCACAGTTTGTACGGATCAAGTGTGGGGTGGGGCAGGCTGACCCACATAACTCGCATATTTTAAAAATTTCTTTCTACACTTCCATGTTTTTTTCTTGCAGTTTAATATTCTAAAAAATTCTTAAATTATCAATTCCAAATTTTATAATCTGGAATAGAAAATTGTATTCTAGATTGTGTAATATAGGTTGAGGGGCCCAAAAAGTTGGAATAGTCATCCATGTTCCTTCTTCCATAGTTGGAATAGTGGATGTACCTATATAGGCTAAGGAGCCCAAATAGTACTTGTGACTAGATGTAAAATTACTGACGTGTCAGTGATCTCTTGGTTACTTCAAGTCTCCTTCTTCCTATACTGATGTATGAAGAGTGAAAGTAAGTTGAAAGACTCGGCACTCGGAGCACACAACGTAAACTCTATAGCAGCAAAGAAAGTGTAAACCCTACTTCGTTTAAATATTGCCCTATTTATAGGAAACTAGAGGAGAGAGGTTATTATGTCATCCGTTCGGAGTCGTTAGATTCATATCCATCCAATGGTTCACATTCTGCATACAAAACGACACAAAATCTCAATCGTTAGATATATCTTATTGAACAATGTTCATTAAAACGACGTCTTTATTTTAAAAAAGCAAACGTCACATCTCTGCCAAACATTTAATGCTCCCAATGATCATATCTCACCTCGGAAACTCCAACAATCATCTCCGACTCTTCAGAAATTAGTTTCTTCGAGCTTGGGGGCAAGTGTACCGGTCGGTATCAGACGAACCAGTCTCAGTCTCGGTGACCAACCGCACGAGTCAAAGAACATAAGAAATGCAATAAGTAACAACAATTACAAGTAGCATTGAATGAGTCAAGGTGCATCCCGAAATATACGGGAATATCTCCGACAAACTAGCTAAAACAGATTAACTAAAAGATGTAGATCCCTGATAATAGGGGACCACGATGCATGTCAAATAATAACTGATATACGACCCATCAAAGTCAGGGCCCATAAACCAATACTATAAATAGAGCCATCTGTGGAGGAATAATGTACGTTTTAACCATTTTACTAGAATACACTCTTAAACCAGAACACTCACTTGAGCGTCAGAGTACCTTTTGTAGATAATTCCTCAACAGACCGAGCATCATCATAGGAGGAAGGAGACTTGTAGTAACCAAGAAATCACTAACACGTCAGCAATTATATATCCAGTCACATCTACTATACATATATAGTGAAAAAACTTCTTCCTATTGAGTTGGAGAGGTTTTTATGCTATTGAATTGCAGCATTATGCCCATAGCTTAAATACTTTGGCCTATGGATAGGAGAAAACTAAAGAAAAGCTAGTTTCTAAGAGGTACTCGTTAGTAAATTCAAGAAAAAACTAGTAGGAAAATATTTGTCTTTTGGAGTTAGGGTTTGTTTAATAAATACTCTTCTAGGGTATGCCCCTATGTTATGTTTCGTTCTTCAATATGTCATTAATGATGGACAAATGGATTAAAAAGATTTAATTGAAATTTATATGGAGGTGGGTCACGAAATTAGAAAGATATATCATGGGATCACATATAAAAAAAGGAAAGATTTGGGGGATTAGAAGTAAAAGATTTAAAAAGGTTGAGTATAGAATTGTTAGATAAATGAAAGAAAAATAATACTTTCAAAACCCTGGTATATAACTCTTATTGATAAAATGAATTAATATATATATATATATATATATATATATAATAAAGAGTAAATTTATAATTAAATAATATAAAAAAATATTAAAATAATATTATTGAGAGTTGTAATTTGATTGTAGGAAAATGATTCTCATGTATCATTTTATCTTAAATGAAAATGGAGTCAGAGTAGTGGGGGAGGGATGAGCAATGATAATTTGACACCTTTTGCTTCAAATTACACCTCTTCAAATAACAAAAATATCTTTTTACATTTCATAATCTCTATCATTTGAAAAGTGTAATTTAGAGCAATGAAAAAGTGGGTGTTAAAATAATATTTTTTGGGAAGAATATGGGGAAAAAAATTGTAATAAAGAGTATAGATGATGAAATTATATCAATTACATATGCTATACTCGGAATGAAAATTGATTGAAGTAGTGAGAAATGGGGAAGATATATTTTCCTGGAAAGATAAATGATTAGGGAAAAAGTCAATGAAGTAAAATATGTCTAAATGTAAGGGTGTGGCAGAAAAGGAATGCACGAAAACGATTCAACACAATTTTATTCACTGTACGATACTACTACACTAGTTTTAGGTTGAATCCAATTCTATTAATTCAAAAGAGTGCTTTAGAAAATAAAAGGACCACTGAAATCAAATACTAAGTTTTCATGTAATCCAACAAAGAATCTTTAGTTTCCTCTTTATGTAAAAACTAAAAATTAGAATCGTCCACCTATAAAGAAAGGAAAAGACAAAAAGAAAGAAAAAAAAAGTATGAAGGTGGCTTGGTACTATTTCGAAAAATAGTTCTCCAAATCTTTTTATTTCAGGCTCTGCTGAGTCCAATCAAGTATAAGTCATTTCCTAAAATATTTATATCTTTATTTAAATAAATAAAATCTCACTCCTTTGAAATACGTCAAACACCTTTTAGATTATGTATTCTAGTTAGGTTCCAAAACCATTTATCTAAGAATACATTATATATTTGTTATTTCCGGAAGTTTATAACTATTGTTTTAATAGTAATTTATAAATTAGGTATTTCATACTATTATTTTAATAGTGATTTGCGGATTAAATATATTAAATTACATAATCTAAAATCTAGTTTCATATTTTAGAATTTATAGTATATTTTAAATTATACAATCTGAAATATAATTTAAAAATTAATTATAAAATATTATAAAAAAATACATATTATTCATATTATACCCAATTGACTAAAGGAAGAAAAGTATGACTTTGTATAAACAAAGTGTCCTCTTCTCTTCTTGTACCCTATGAGGTGGGCCCTTTAGTAGGTTAAAAATGTTAGAAAAAAATTGGATCAATGAACTGGGCCTTGAAAATTGGACCGGGCCACAATCCTAAGTGTCTCAATAGGTTTCTTCCTCCATCCTAACAAATGTCTACTTTCATGCCATCATTTAAAAAAAAAAAACTGTTTTACCCCTTTTAAAAATGACTTTTGGATTGAAATTTCCAAAATATTTTATTAATTCTCGATTCACCAATTTAGAAATCAAAATAATATATTCTAGAAAGGATAATTTGAAATAATTTTTTTCTTATGAATTTCTTATTCCGGAAACACTCTTTAGTTACAGAAATCTTATTGTAAAAAACATATTTTGGTTACGGAATCCCTATTCTAAAATCACATAAAACTGTGAAAGGGTAATTTCGATATTTCAAATAGTGTGAGGGTACAGGAAAAAAAATTAGGGGTGTAGAAAGAAACTCTTTATTCCCGTGTGTATCCTTTTGATCACCAGAATATGCCATTTGAGAATAAATGTGAACTTGGAAGAGACTGACTCACGTGTGGTGCCAATTAATCCCTTTTTAACACTCAAATGTTTTATATTTTTCAATTTTAATATTTTCTTGTGCATTTCAGATGTTTCATTCTTTTATATAAGAGTCTAAATATAGTTAAGATAAAAAATAAAATATTTTAAAATTTTATATATATGAAGAAGTTAAAAACTCTAATACGGTATTATAACTATATTAACTTCATATTTATTATTATTATTAGTTCTGATTAACTTTTATACTTAACTCATTTCCCATTAGGGAATCAGAATTTTAGTAATTATAATACCTCACTGTTGTTTTCAGCATACTAATCATTATTACTTGTCATTAAGTTTTTTGTTATAATACTTTATTATTTAAATATTTTTTTTCCAAAAACCGTTTATTCAGTATATTTAATAGTCTTATTATAGACTATATATGTCATAACAACCAGACAACACACCTTTACACCATTAGATTGGCGGTTGGCGGTGACGTTTAAACTCATTCAGAAAAAACAAAGGACAACTAAATCTAGGGTAAATACTCATTTAATCCTATAAATAAATATATAGTACTGTTACATTCATTTTAAAATAAAAAAAAAATTATAAAAGGTTTTTAAAATATACTTTCTAATTATTTTACCTCACTTAAAAAAAATATTATATACGAAAATATAATGAATAATTCAATTTTAAAAAAGTAAACCGTATTTTTTTTCTTTCTACAATATCCTTAGTTTTAGGTTTTAAAATATTTATCTATTTTTAGATATTTTAAATGTATTGTTTTAGGATATGTGTGGATGAGTTTCTTCAAAAGAACTCTAGGAAAGAAAAAAAAAATGAAATTAATTTTCTTCTAACTTATGCATTCAAAGTAAAAGTTTAGAAAAATTAATTAAATAATTTCTATATATTCGTTTATTGAGACTCACATTTTTAACATTTATTGAAAACATATTTTGAACTTTTCGACATTTATCGTCTAAAACTAAATTTAAAATAAATACACATCTTGTTCCCTTCTTAATAAATTGACTCTCATACATTCACCTTCCTCATATTTTTAACAAGTAATACTTATCTACATTATATTATTAAATTAAAACCTACTTTATTTTATCTAAAAATAGCATATTCACTAACATTTAAATAAAAAGTCATGAAAATTAAGAATTAAAGTTTTAAAATATAAAAAAATAATAAGCTAATAAATTTAATCATACAATTTTATACTTATTATTTTATTTACATTAAAATAATATTTCATAATAAATTTATAAGATAATTTATCATGTAGTGATTATAAATTTTTAAGATATTTTAATATATAATAATTAAATTATTCATTTTTTTTATAAAAAATATATATTTTTCAATTTAAATTTTAATATCTAATTTTCACAATTTTTTTATTTAAACTTTAATCAGTAGTTTTAAAAAAAAAAATAAAGTAAGGAAGAATAATATTATTCCATTAAAACATAGAAAGATAAATATCATTTATTAAAAATACAAAACAAAGACAAATGTCTATTTAAGTTAAAAGTTAAAGGAAATGCGACTATTATTATATTAAAAAATAAATAAAAGAAGTGAATATTTATTTTAAAAATTGACAAGTGTGAAAATAAGTAAGTGTATTTTTTTTTATTCTTTTTATATTTATACTATTTATGCTATTCCTCGATCTTTATTATTTATTACGAACTTAATTAATACGAAAACATCATTCCGTACCTGGATTTGAAATACTAATTATATTTGTAAACTTGAAATACTTGCCAACAATTACTAATAACTATGAGTTTAAGACATTTGTTTTATTTTAACTAATTTTACCTTATAGAAAATAAATTTTAACTTTGTACTCCTAAAAGGAGCTTAAGAGGTTAAAATAAAAGTTTATGAAAAGGAAGAAAATGATTTAGATAAAATTTTGAAGACTAAAACTAGAGCATATTTGAAAGGAATAAAACATGTATTATTACTTTGTGTTTAAATAAGGAATAAAGTATGTAGGAAGGGATTATAAAAAGTGTATTTTAGGGTTGAGGTACTAAAATGATATTTCACCTTCTTAAGAATTTGACCTACCTATCACGTATCTAGGAAGAAACATAAGCTGGAACCGTGGTGTTGGTTGGCAGGGTCAATGATTAAGAAACTACGTCACACACAAATCAAAACACCACCAAAAATATCAATTACTAAAATATATTTAAAAAAAGACATTATTTATTTACTTTAATTTTCGTACACACAACACAACACAAAATTACCAAGAAATGCAAGAATTTAATAATAAAGAGAAGAACCAAGACTCCACAACAGCTTCAATGGAGGTCCATCACTAGAGAACACTTTCTGTTGTTTTAGCGATAGGATGAACGCCATGGCAGAGCTCAGTCCCAAGAAGGAAAACCCGAACCTTCTGCTGGGCCGGTTCGAGCTGGGAAAACTCCTGGGGCACGGAACCTTCGCGAAGGTTCACCACGCCAGGAACATCAAAACCGGAGAAGGAGTGGCCATCAAGATCATAAACAAGGAAAAGATCCTCAAGGGCGGTTTGGTGTCCCACATCAAGCGCGAGATCTCCATCCTCCGCCGCGTTCGCCACCCCAACATCGTCCAACTCTTCGAAGTTATGGCCACCAAAACCAAGATCTACTTCGTCATGGAGTTCGTACGCGGCGGCGAGCTTTTCAACAAGGTCGCCAAGGGAAGGTTGAAGGAAGAAGTTGCCAGAAAGTACTTCCAGCAGTTGGTTTCCGCGGTGGAGTTCTGCCACGCGCGCGGGGTGTTCCACAGGGACATCAAGCCCGAGAATTTGTTGCTGGATGAGGATGGGAACCTTAAAGTCTCCGACTTCGGACTCAGTGCTGTGTCGGATCAGATTAGGCAGGACGGGCTGTTCCACACGTTTTGTGGGACACCTGCGTATGTTGCTCCTGAGGTTTTGGCGCGGAAAGGGTACGATGGTGCCAAGGTTGATATTTGGTCTTGTGGGGTTGTTTTGTTTGTTTTGATGGCGGGTTATTTGCCTTTCCATGACCATAATGTTATGGCCATGTACAAGAAGATTTACAGGGGTGAGTTTCGGTGTCCCAGGTGGTTCTCTCCTGAACTTGCTAGACTTCTCTCTAGGCTTCTTGATACCAACCCCCAGACCAGGATTTCTATTCCTGAAATCATGGAGAATCGCTGGTTCAAGAAGGGTTTCAAGCAAATAAAGTTCTATGTGGAGGATGATAGAGTTTGTAGCTTTGATGATAAGTTGCAGTTGCATCCCCATGATGGCGGTGGGGATGATGATTTGGCAACATCGGATTCCGAGGTTGAAATTAGGAGGAAGAATAGTCATCATGCTTCCTTGCCAAGGCCTGCTAGTTTGAATGCATTTGACATCATATCGTTTTCTCAGGGCTTTGATCTCTCTGGGTTGTTTGAGGAAAAGGGGGATGAGGCCAGGTTTGTGTCTTCTGCTCCAGTGTCTAAGATTATATCCAAATTGGAGGAGGTTGCTCAGTTGGTTAGCTTCACGGTGAGGAAGAAAGATTACAGGGTGAGCTTGGAGGGCTCTAGAGAAGGCGTGAAGGGGCCTTTGACCATTGCTGCTGAGATTTTTGAGTTGACACCTTCCTTGGTGGTGGTGGAGGTGAAGAAAAAAGGAGGGGATAAGGCAGAGTATGACAAGTTTTGTAACTCTGAGTTGAGACCCGCGTTGGAGAATTTGGTAATGGAGGAATCTGCTTCTTCGTCCTACCAATCTACACATCTTGAATCTGAACTGCATCAACGAACACTCTCTGACTCTGCCCTTAACATTCATTCAGATAGTGAAAGCTTGTACCAACAAAACTTGGCTGAAATAGAAAAAACTACTATCCGAAAACATGGTGAATCAATATTCGAAATCTCATAGAAAAGGGTACTAACATTTAGTATCTGACCCGTGTTTGGGACGAGATTGTTTAAGATTGAAACATGAGAGGAAAAAAAATGTATGTTTGTATTTGTTAATGTACCAGAAGAATGACAGAGGATAATAGTATACTACTTCTTTCTTGTAATTTTAGGTTGTGTGCATGCTTTATTTCTCTTTTTTTTTTTTTCCTCAAGAATTGTCCAGCTTTTATTAGGTCTGCTCCTTGACTGGAGTATTAGATGCTACTGTATTTGTATGTCCAAATGTTTTATTGCAAGGCTAATTTAATTTATAACATATAGTGAATGAAGAAGTGTACATGTTCACATGTCTTGTTACATTGCTCTGTAAATAAGAATGCAGATTTAATGTGAACCCCTGAAGTGTTGCACTGTATTTGAGTATCTAGTGTTTCACATTAGCTCGCCTTATTTAGTATCAGCTTAATTTGGAATTGGAAATTGGGGGAAGCCATTCCAAGAGAATAAGATTCCAAGCATTAAACAGAATGTCTAAACAGGTCAATAACAACATGATAGTCTGTGTTTTTGGCTTTCTGTCACATTGAACATATGAGAGGATGATTGAGTCAGCATGTATTGGAAAGTGGGATTTTGTTAAACTAAACATAAACTAAAGACATGAAACTTAATCAGTTTGAGATTTCATATCCTTTCTCCCACCATTTACAGATGTTGAGGGAAATGAAAACATAATAAAGTTAAAGTTTATTGTTTGCAGTGCTTCTCGTTATACTCGTTGAAAATAAGTGGCCTATTTCCCCTGAATCATGCTGATTTCCAGGGCACTTCATGTTGATATTACATTTTAAGCAAGGGGACTGATTAAAAAGCAAATAAACTTGTCCCAGAGAAGAGAAAAAATGGGAGAAATTATGCCACGACTAATAATGCTATGGATGAGATTCACTCAAATCTGAAAGAATTTCAGATCATTGATAAAATGATAAATGCCGTGAAAATCCTATATACAAAAATAAGCTTGTTACTTTCACACTGGCCCTACACACATACAAGTTGTGCCTATTATTTGACCCAAAATGCTTCAGCAAAACAGAGACCATAAGTTGCTTGTATGTATCTTGCTTGTATGTATCGGTCCTACACACTCAAAAGTGATGTCTAAGAAACTGGAGTATTCAGTGAACGTAGGACCTCTGTGTTTACAGATTAAAAAGTTCTAACAAAAACCTTTGTGTTTATGTTCATTTTGAGTTGAACTATCGTGGATAGAGTTTTTAGGTGTAAATTGACTTGTTAGAAAATGTACACTTGCATAATATGAGGCACCTGTCAACATCTATGGTTTCTGGATCATTTGGTACTTTATGCTGATGCAATGAAGCGTGGTATTGAACTAGAATAAGCGGCGGTTGTCTACTTATGGTTTCAATGCTTGTTCCTTTCTGTGGTTCAGAACAAATGAGAAACAGTGGTTCTAAATAATTCAAATTGAAGGGGACCCTGGTGGCTAATGGTAACTACTGTTTGGAACTGTTTCAATGTTCAAAAGCTTTTTCATGTCTCTTTTTCTGATATGGCTTGTTTGTATATATTCAAAACCAACCTGGTAAGTATAAGGCTGAAAAAGATGCTTCATTCGGGAATTTTGTATTTTTATTTATTTCCTTCTGTATTAGGAAATCATCTCAACACAAAATTTTTCCTTATTGGTGGGGATTTGAATAAAAAAAAATTATGCCTAAATTAAAATGATGTATATCTTTTTATCTTTATTCAATTTATCTTTTATCTTTTAAAAAGTTCAAATTATTATTTTTGCTTTAACAGAAAAACCATCTTTTATATTTTTTATTTTACATATTCTTATTAATTAATTGAGGTAAAAGTACCTTATACGACATTTTATTATATGTGTTACAACTATTAATAATTTAAACTTTATAATAACGCCCCATCATTGCATTTTCACTATTCCTATTAAACTCTTTAGTACAAGTTCTATGTCAACTAAGAATATATCTAAAGTAACTCATGTAAGACTTATGCTAACTTTTTTTACTAACCAAAGTCTATGGTATTGCAGAATAAATAAATAAAAAGAGTACGGTATTAGAATTTATTTAATCTTTAAGATCGAACAATTTATAAATGTAAAATGTTCAGTAGTAGATTATTTTTTTTTATAGATTTTTCTTATAAATTTTTGTAAAACTTTACAAAATTTACAAAAAAAAATTGTAAGAAATTTATTTTTTTTTATAGAAAATTGCACAAAACTATAAAAACTTTTAGTAATATTCTACTAACGAAGGCAAGTTGAACATAAAAAATACCTACTCTCACTCATTTTGGAATTATTATTATTATTATTATTATTATTATTATTATTATTATTATTATTATTATTATTATTATTATTATGATTGTTGTTGTTTTCATCTTAAGTCGAATGGAAAAATTTACTAAATAAGCTAGATTATTTTATACATAATTTACCTGAATTGCCTCTGTAAAAATAAGCTAAATTTACTAAGTTTACTAAAAATTTACTAAACTCCACTTATTATTAAGTTGTCATTTAAGCTAGATTTAACTAAATAAATTTACCTGAATTGCCTCTGTACAAGATGCAGATTAAGTCGAATGGAAAAAAAATATATAACTATTTTGGATCCCTAAAAGGAAACCTCTGCCTAATTTTTTCAAAATTGTTTTGCAAATTAAACCTATGCTAAGTTATGATTAATAAGTTAAATAACCATAATTTAAGAAAAATTAAAAAACCATACTTCTAAAAAATATTAAAAATCATATTTAGTTTATCTTCAATCTACCCTCTCTAATTTGCGTCTTTTTTATATTTTACTTTTTTTTCATCTTAATTATTTTTATATTTTTAAATCGTTAGAGATCACTATAGACTAAGATATTTTATATAGATTAAGATATTTTATAATTTATAAATGAAGAAATTAAAATATTTTATAATTTATAAATAAATACAAATTTTTTTATAAGATATAATGGATGTTTAATAATGAAGATAGTGAAGTTTTTTATTATTCAACCCATGCGGGACTTGTTTTTGCTTTTATAGCAAGAAACTTATCAATTTTGACAGAAATAAAGTTCTAATCCAACTTGTATAATTATATTATCATGTCGGTTCTATTTAAAAACTTACCTAATTTAAAATACAACATTAGTTAGTTTTATTTTTCATCGGTTCTAACACAACAACCACACAATTAATTATTTATACATAACTCTTTGGACGGACACAAACTTATTCTTCTAGATTTTGACGTGTAATATAAATAAAAAATATCTAATTTAAACTGTAAAATATTTTGGGTGCAGATTGATATATTTTTAAATAATTTTTCATATAAATACGTTCTTAATAATCTATAGTCTTGTATATAAATATTTTCAAAAGTTCACATAAAAAATTAAATGTAATAGCAAATTTTATTTACATGTGATTTGTGTGGCTGAATCTTAAAATCAATATTTAATTTAGTTCTTACAAGATGGACACGTTGATAGATAGATTTTAATAAAATTTTCACTTAAATAAGTTTGTTTGATTTAATAATATTATTTTTGAGATATTCACGTAATATTTATAATTTGAGTAACTTAAATATACATAATAGATCTAGTTGTAATGGAAAACATTTAATAACTAATTTATTTCAACTACTTATCTTATACATTTCATGGGTATTTTCAAATTTATACTAATTAAATTAATTAATTAAAAATAAATGTCTATCTATAACTAATAATGAAACTTTTATTTTATTAGAAATGAAAAAAAATAAAAGATGAGATCTGTATTTAAATCTTATACGTTGGATATTAATCACATAACCTTATATTTTTAAGATAAGAAAATAAATAAACAAAATTACCGGGTAAGATGATCAAATTAACATCAACCATATATGAAAAAAATCACCAAAAACATGTAATTAATTTTAAAGATATAAAAATTGAGTACACAACAATTTTTATTAATTAAAAATGTTTAAATTTATGGGATATTTGAAACTTATTAAGTCTAAATATAAATCTAAAAAAGGTTTACCCCAAATCCTAACCAATGTTTAATATAAACTGCGTAATAAGAAATAGCTAATACATACAATCCTAAATTTTGTATACGCTTATTTAGTTGTTTATTATATTAATGAGTTTGAATACATTACTTTGGTTGTAATTTTTTATTACATGAGACTATGCTTATTTGATAAATTTGTAGTTATGTTTGACTATATATATATATATATATATTACTATTTTTGGCTATTTTGATTTGGTGTTATTTGATAATGAAGGGGATTGTTGTTTGAATTGTTCAAACTTTTTCCATCAAGTGAGTCAATGAGTTATTGAAAGCATCTTCACTATTTTTGTGCATTTCCTATTTAGAAGCCATAAAATGATAATACCCTAATCTTGCGTATGTTCGTACATATTTTTCCACTTTTTTTAATTAATTGTGGTTCTTGAAAGTACACAGATTTTCAGTATGATATAAATGTGAAAAAGGCTTACAAAAGTTAAAAATGAAATGTGTCAAATTAAGAAATAAAGTTTCAAAATCAAAGTGACCATCCATTATAAACAAAGTGACAAGACAACACTGAAATCTTAACTTGAGTGTGCAGAATATCTCTTCAACCCACCTATATATTTGGAAATAAACCAAATTGCACTAAAGAGTCAAACTCTTCCAAATATAGTTCAACAACCAAACTGTTTATTATATACTATAAGTGATTTTTGTTAACAGTTAAATAATTTAGTCAGGACCAGGTAAAAAATACCCAACAATAAACTGATTTTTTTTATAAAAAATTAATTAAACAATACTATTTTTAGCAAATAATACTAAGTATATAGATACATATAAGTTAGTGCTAAAATAGTTTGTTATAATTTTAAAAAGTCATTTACGAAAAAAAAAATCCAATATCATAATTTAATCATGATGTAAGTTTATTGTTTATCCACACTTATGTGGTCGAGAATTCAAGCACAACTTGTTATATAGAAGAGTTGCACAATTTGAAAAATACTAACATCAAACTAGAGGAATTTAAAATTGAAGATGAAATTTTTTCAAGCATACTATTACATTAGTGCAAGTGCAAGTGCAATTCAACTAAGTTTTAATTAAATATGCCTAAAAACAGTATATTCTTATAAATTTTGAGCTTAGTAGGAAACACAACCTAAAAAAAAAAAACCTTTACTAATTAACTAACCTCGATTATTAATATAGAAGTATTTATGTCAGATAAGTCACTCATCATCAACTTAATTTAAACTAGCAAAAAGGATTCAATTGTTGTTAATCTAAAAATGCCTAATATAATTGGTGGAATCATACTTTTCTTTTAAGTTCAGTTAATATTTATATTAAAACTTGTTCCTAGTATATTATCCAATCATGTATTCTTTGAAAGTCTATCTTTTTAATAATTTACATGATGGAGAAATAGAGTTACAAAGATTATACCATGCTTACATGGAGTGAGACAATAAAAGCAAGTTGTAGGATAGGACAAATTCGGTCTTTGAGTAAACTTTGTAAGATAAGAATCATACTATTCTTTTTTTTTACTCCCTTAAGGGAATTTGGAATCCAAAGGCATACGTGCTAACACATGTAAGGGTCTGGCTAACCCTACCCGCTTTTATGTATTCAGAGTAAAGGTTGAGAAGAACTACATTAATGTTATATCTAGTTAGGATTTAACTTCTGCAAGGCTAATTACGTTTTTTTGTTGTTTGATGTGGAATAAAATAAAGTTCAGTTGTCACTGGTTATGTAGTGTATTTTCAACTCTTTTTTGTCTTCCTTCTGGAAAATGTGTAGATAGCTGTGTTTGGCAATTGGTAGACTTTCTAAATCGAGGAACAGTTACAAGTTAGATTTATAATTAAATATTTGTATAGAACTTGCATGTTCATTGGAACTTATATGTTAATATTGTCAACACTTTACATCCCAATCTCCATCAACAAAAGTACAATCTACAACACCCCACCTTCAACATGACAACACCCTTCCATTGGGACATGACTTGCTATGGTATTGATCATAAGAACTTATAAAAGAACAAATAGAATTAAAGAATTTGAGCAGCAAATACCACATAGCATTATCCGAAATATTTACTCTCTTAGCAGGATGGTAAAGGTTGGCGAGAGACACTTGACATACAACACAGAGAAGAGAATCAAGTAGAACTTTAAGAGGTCTCTAATGATAAGATCTCCAGTTCAGCCCACCAGAGAGGAGAGAGTCTTGGAACAGCTTGCTCAGGTGATACATGAAGCACTTCCCTCAATCTAGGGGCTAAGTCCTTCATTGTTGGTCTTAGCCTTGCATCAGATTGAAGACAATCTTTGACCACCTCACAGATGACATCAAGTTCTTCTTCTTTGAAGGACTCCAACGAGGGATCGATCAGATTGCTGATGCTTTGCTTATCATTCAAGTGCTGAACAGCCTGAAAAGTTTATCAGGATTTATCTTTTAAGGGACATACAGGAGCAATGGAGTTGCACTTGAAAAGTACTAGGAAGAGTGGTACTTCGAAAGGAAAGCAAAACAAAGTAAGCCGGGGTGCAGTATTGGGAGGGGGCACAAATTTCAAACTTACCCAGTTGGCAAGGTGGCCATGTTCTTCAGAGTATGGTAGTTTTCCGGAAATGATTTCAAGCAACAACACTCCAAAGTTATATACATCGGTTTCAGGATCAGCCTGGGGTGGCAAGTCAGATTTCTGTGACTCATGTCCAGGTGTGTTGGCTTGTGAAAGTACACTCTTGCCAAAAGCGATTTCTGATATCTGATAGAAATGGAATGGAGATATGTTACTTGAAACCTAACACATTAAAAGCAAAGGAGAAATAGAAATATTTATACTTTAGCAGCAAAGTCATCAGTCAATAATATAGCAACTGAATTGAGGTTGGAATGAGCTACTGGGGGATTCAGATCATGGTGCATATACTGAAGACAATATGCCGTGCCCATAATTACTCTCATTCTTGCGCTCCAGTCAAGATGTTCAACTTCCTTCACTGAAAAGAAAACAAATACACGAAACTAATCAGATTGGCTATGTGCAGGGTAATAGCTTGAGCCTTTAAGGAGTGTTATTACCGTGCAGATGCTCAAATAAGCTTCCATTCGGAGCATACTCAAATACCATCATTCTGGTGAATGGTTGTTCTTCATCACAGTACCCAATAAGATTGGTAAAGTTCTTATGGTTAACACGGGATAATGTAGCAATCTGAAGAATACAAGGAACAAAATTAGCAACAGGTAATTAAGAATTGAAAGTCCCTCTCTCAATTGAGTTAGGACTCCCAATTCAACTGTTTCCTCTCCATTGGCTTAAGAAAGAGAACCTTTTTGCGATAGGCTGTCTCCATGTTCTTTGACCAATCACGGGCTGAAGAAACAATAGTTGAATCAACAGCAATCTCGACTCCACTGGAGAGTGTTCCCTTATATATGGTGCATTCGTCAAAACTATTAATAATATTACTGAAGTCTTCACAGGCTGTCTCCAGCTCTGCCTGGTTCAACTTGGGGACCCCTACATTACATACAAGGACGAAACACTGTCAACATAATATGTTAACATTAATTTCTATTCTTTTTATCTATGGAGCACATTGGGAACATTTTACCATTTTGTTGGCTATAACCTCTACTGGAGTCCCTAACCCTGGTAATAAATCTAAGCCCAGATAGCACTTAGCAGGAATTTTGAATTGAGCTAATAACTTATGGAAGAGCTAAGAGAATCGATTCATAGTTTGGCACTTCAGATGGTATAGAAATTGCACAACAAGAAGACAGAATCCATTTTCTAGCAATTGGCTGACCATAAAATAACAAAAGATTTCATAAAATTGTTGCTATTCAAATTAGAAAGATGATGCTTCAACAAGTTAAACAAGAGAGCCTCCAAACCTTTAATAAAAATGGTTATGGACCTGTTGTAACTTCTATGAAGAAATGAAAATAATCAATCACATTATTACATACTAAAGAAGATATACGAGGGAAACATGAGGCATTTAAAATTTGGTAAGCTGAAATTAACCAAGTTAAAAATTTCAAATCAATAATTTATTACCGTCAAGTTCTTTGAGGAATCTCAAATTCTTTGGTGAAAACTAATAGTGCTGTTTTAAGTTATGTTGTGGTCAAAATATTAAATATGCCCTAGCTTCCCTTGAACAGGCTTGAAGAGTGAAGTGAAACCAAGATTGCAAAATATAATCTCCAAATACTAAGTTAGCATAAACAAATTTCAATAAAAGTAAATTGGGTTTACAAACACTGCCTCGTTTTAAAGTTTTAACAGAATTCCTCAACAGGTGATTAGCTCAAGAAACAGGACATAGCTGCTCATTTGCAGGTTTCATTTTGTTAGATCTAATTTACAGTTCAATCACAAAGGCGAAAGTTTTATTCATTTACTGAAATAATACCTGTTATAAATGCTTTCTGCAGCTGTCCACTTATTCCTGTCTTCCATGGCTTTATTACTTTTGCTGCTCGTTTTCGCCAAATGCAAAGCATGATCAAAACAATAATGACCAAGAAAGATACACCTGCTATTATAATAATATACTCCCATAATTTTCCAGAAGCAACATTAGCTGAATTTTGTTGACTTGATTGATCAATAGATGGAAAATTAGAAGGTGAAGGTAATTGTGCAGGCGACAGATTTTGCTTCGTATTGGTGTCTGGAAAAGCTGGAAAAGCTCCACTGCTCTGGGTAATTGGAATAGAACTCATCTGTATAGTAGGCCCACCACTGAAAGGTACAGCTGCAAGGTTACTGGACTGATCAAGCAGCCTGCGCCGTGCTGAATTGACTAGATTTGCTACATTCTGGCCAATCTCTGAATCATCAGAGCCTACATGATGGAAGGTATGCCTTGAAAGTCAGTTAAAAGCACAGAAATCAATTTCTCACAGGCCATAAATCAATCAAGGTTCTCCACTCACTAGTCTGAATGTCACACCATTTCTCTGCATGGGCATGAGGGGTGGCCTTTCCTAGCTTGAACCTTCAATTAAAAGCAGACTACTTTAGTAAGGTAAACATGATGCAAGAACAAAATATAAGTAAATCTTCAGATAGAGATGGTAGAAAGTTATCTACACACAATGGCAGTGTGACAGCAATGACAGCAGTGACGCCTTTTTTTAGCGCTCCTTTAAGTGGAATAGAAGACGAATCTGCCTCATTCAATTGCTTGAAATTTCTGTACCACAAACTTTTCACATCATGTTGTTGTATACTTTTCAGATCAAGCATTAAAAGGTCAAAACCAGAAACTCAACCTTCTTGTTAACCATAAAGGATGAAGCAAATTAAGAATATAATCCCATAGGATGTACTGTTAAAGTTTGATACTGCAAAATCTAATCTTACCACCTTTAAACAGAGCCATAAGACAACACTAAAATTTCACTTCCCCATATAACAACAAATAACTAAGTGATCAAATTTAAGAAAATCAAATGGAAAAAAGAAACACTGAGCACATGTAATTCTGCAAGTCTCTCTTGAATTGATATGCTAAGTACACCAAGAATTTCCAATGGACAACAAAATGATCGACAGTTTGGTTTTCACCAACCATAAGGCTATCAAATGACAAATGATAAACAAGTTGCTTTTATTGTTAGATGAATTTTAATCTTTGCAGCACATATGCAATTTCACAAGAGCCAAAACAATAAATTAGGAGTTAAAACAATAAATTAAAAACTGAAAAAAGAAACACATTTCAATTTGTCTTTACCTACATAGACCTCCATTCAAGAAAGAACACATTGTCATTCTGTTGATGCATAAAAGGTTAAACAGATCAAAGAGATGCACCATCAGAAGTTCAGAATGAATATTTGTATCTACTGAAGACAATATACAGAAACTCTATGTAAACAGAAATTATTTCAACTATGACAATTGAGATCTCATATATTTATCAAGGATGCCTTGAATAAGGTTAGGCACATGAAGAATTTGGTTAACCACGTGGAATCTATTTCACATAATGCCTGACCTTGTGGAAATAATTTTCCAGTGATTGTCAAAAAGGATTCATTGTTTGCAAAAGAATAAAATTTGTAACACAGATTTTTATGATTCAATAACTTGCCCTGCCTTTAAGTGAAGCGAAGGGAATGAAAGCATGCCATGAAACTACTAGGGTCACTAGATCAGGGAGAAAACTGAAGATACACTTACCTGGGTGCAACCTTTCTGTTGTTGCCACGTGATACAGTTGTCAAAGGAGTTGAACGATTGATATTACAGGGCAATCTGATATTTCCAATCTCTTCACATTTCTTGTCACAAGTTAACCTAGGGAGAAATTAAATTTCATTGTAGGTAACCCAGAAATGTAACCGAATAGAAAAAAAAAAAAAAGTTAACTTACAATTGTTCTGACAACAACGTCTGGCCAATTTTTGTTGGGACACATCCATTCAAGTTATTCCCCCTTAGATCCAATAACTCCAGCTTGTCTAGATCACCAAGTTCGTTGGGAATAGTACCAGAAAAACTGTTCTTGTATAATACACTATTTCAAAGAAACAACAGTTTATCTGAATTGTAAATATATTTTAATATAAATTACAATATTAACTCAAAATGAACTGTTGGATTTCTAAATTCTAGAAGAAATGGCCCGTAATTTAGTCTTTCATTAAGACATACATTAACAAACAAAATAAAATTAAGTTACAGTATAACAAGAACTAAAATAACCAAACAGAAGGGAGGCAAAGAATCACGATAGACACTAACATGGCCTAATAATCCAGCTGAGAGCAAACTAACTGTAAATACTTGAGAATATAGCCACTTTCAGAGTTTTTGACGGGAAGAGAACTGCTATATTGCAGGCAAACTTACAAAATGAACATAGAATAGAAGATGGGAGAAGAAAAGAAAAGAGTGATAAAAATCATACACACACAGACAGACAACCTTTATTGCTACCAGTTATTGGCTGCATCCTAGACAATAACAACATACAAGTATCACCATTTCATTTTTCAAGCATATCCTGAAATTTAAGAAAGACCTCTACATGACAAATACAGACTCTTAGATTAAGATACATTATTATAAGATAAAGTTCAATCAGCGCTTTCACCAGTATAACGTGTTTTACTTTTGACATAATGGTAACATGGCAAGAACCCTTACAGGGATTTTAAATGACTAAGTTTCCCAAGCTCAGGAGCCAATGTGCCTTCCAAAGAGAGTGCAGGTAGGATCCTACAAGAAACATTGGACGTACAAAATCATAAAAGCATCCAAAATTCTGCAGTCACGTCTAATCAAAATGGCGGTTTTCTTTAGGCGTCAAGAACAGTTATATCATTATATGTATTATAGTTTGCCTTGGCAAAATAAATATAAAAATAAAAATAAAAATAAAAATAAAAATAAAAATAATACAGTCTCGATGGAAGATTAGAAAGAGGAAATCAAAAGGAACTTACAGCATTCGCACTTTACCATCTACACAACTAACACCAAACCACTTGCAAGGGTTACAATCATTTGGATTCCAATTTGCCAGAGCATGAAAAGGATCAGAAGTTATTCTTCCCCGAAATTCCAACAAGGATAATCCTGTAATGTCCATTCCAAATGCATCAACAAAAATCAAACATCAAGATAAAAGGAATGAATTAAACATTTCTCGGCAAATTAGAGAGACTAAAAGGACAATCCATGCAAATCACCTTCATCATTTAGAGACAAACACTGTTGAGTTCCCCATAGAGAAATCAATCCAACATAAATTTTGAGCCATAATCCATATGGGTCCCATATGTTTTCCATTGCTATATGAAGGCAATGTCGCTTTGGTAGAGACAATACCTATATTTCTTTATGAGCAGCAGGTATCATATGTACAAAATAGGAAGATTGTTTCTGTACATAGAAACCCTTCCACCTATGTGGATGAAGCAGAGGAAATTTCACTAACCAGACAAAATTTGTATATTACAATCAAAAGCTCTTGGGTCCAAAGATCACTTCAGGGTCTCTCATTTTGCATTCAATCTTTTCCTGACAACCTTTTGCTCAACAACAGCATACCCGGCTCAGGATCTTCCTCTCAAATGATTTCCCAGCAATGTGGGCCGGGGCTGTAAGAAATTACAACCACGGAAACATAAAAAAAGTTTTTATTCCAACAATTAAAGAATCAAAGAAAAATGACAAAGTTGACAGACAATCAAAACCATAAGAAAGAAGAAACAAGGAATAACCCCATCAGCAAGCAATCTTTGTGGGTGTGTGTCATCTCACCAATGTTAAAAAAATAGAAGGTCAAAAGGGCATTGAATTACCATGCAGATGGGAGACAAGGGTGCAGGAAAAGATGTCCTTGGTTGGATGTAAGCGAAGGATCAAGAATTGTTGATGATGATATCCAATGCAAATTGATGGTGATGGGTGGGGGGGTAAACTGAGAGAGGGGATCAGATAAAGGCAGCAAAAGATTAAGCAATGATTTGATATAAGAAATATTGAACGCTCAATTGCTACCTTGGAGAGGAGGATCACAGATGAACCTCTCTCCGACCACCTTCATCCTCTTACAATGTTGAGGTTGTTTTGTCTCTTATCTCAATTTCTCTCTCATCACCCCCCACCACCCACACACAATTCCCCCCTCTCATATTTTCCTTTTTCCTAAAATTCGCTGTAGGCCCCATTGGCCACCACTTCCGAATTACTCGCACGCGCTTTTTGTTTCTGCTGGTTCACTATTAATATAAATCAATTTGTTTTCCATTTTCTTTTAACAAAGTTATATTTTTTACAATATCATCAAAATTATCTTGGAATAGATTGTCTTCTTAATATGTGCAATGTAGCCGATAAAAAAAAAAAGTATTCTATTATTAAAAAAATTGATACTACTATGAAGCAAAATCATAACATATTCGGATCCAAAGACTGTTTCAAATTAAAATATGGTTGAGGAATTGCTTGTCACGATCTGTAGTAGAGACAAATCAACAAAAACATAATATACTTCAGGGTCTCACTATGTAAAATTGGCCACTAACCAACGAGAAAGATATAATAAATAATGTGCAAATCTTGCAACTTAACCATCAATCCCACATTTCTCAAATCATAACATGTCATTCCTTTTAAGGCAGTGTCCAAACTTCAAAGAAAATTTATATTTAAAGTTTATTTAACATAATTTGTTAATTATGATTCTCTATAAGAAAAATAGTTAATGTACTATGTATATAAAATAATAAATACGAAAAGAAAGTTTACTTGACTGTGTAATCTTATTGCTAACATTTTTTTATAAAATATTTTATCATATATTTATTTATAAAACTTAAGTTTTATACTAATTTTGACATATTTGTTTTCGATGGGGAGATAAAGTTTCAAATATACATAAACTATTTTCATATATTTTTAAAATAAATAATAATAGTATACTTAATGATTAACTGTAAAATATTTGTGAAGTCTTAACTAATAATAGGAACATAGGTAACAACTTGGACCACATAAGTTATATATGGTTATTACCACCCCCATGTTCTTTCTGTTGACAGTGAAGTGAAGGTTTTTTGGGAATCTTTAGCGTGAGCTAGAGAAACACGACAAGGATCTTAAATGGAATAATAGATCCTGTTTTCCTTTAACATCTTACAGAAAAACAACCAAAAACTCTCTTTATTAAGCTCTATAAACGAATATACTTTGCCCTGAAAAAAAGATGATTTTTTTTATGACTAATGTCATATCTTAAAGGTGAAATATAAGTGTTATTTATTAATTCATATAACAGTTTGTAAAACAGCACTTATTGTATTTATTTATATATTTTATATTATTAATTGCATTTGTCATTACATATGATCATACGAACCATTAAACAAACTGTTGGTGTCAAATGATTGGTTGTAATGCTATTAATATGTATAATATGAAAAGACAAAGTCATATTTTTTTTCTATAGAAATCTATGAACGTGCATCACATTTTGCACTGGAGTGGATAATCAAGAATGAAAATAAATAAAAAGAAGAAGAAGAAGAAGAAGAATATAATTTTGGAAAGCTATGTAATGAAATAAAATAAAAAATAAAGGTGCAACATATTCTTTTGAAAATATTTTATCATTCCAGAATACAAAATAGAGTAAATGATAATTTTTTCAAATAATACTTAAACCTTTTGTTTTCAACATTCTATTAAAATATCTATCTATTTTAAAATATTACACTGTCATTAATTTTTATATTACACATAGATCTCGTTAAATTTTAAAATCATTATATTTTTAATACTTAAAAAATATTAAATGGTTAGTTAATTACATAGTACAATATTGTAAATTAATATATATATATATATACATATAAAAATAAATTTTAACTGATGCATGATTATACGGGCTTAATTTAAATTTATTCTGACAAAAAAAATACGGGCTTAGCTTGAAACTTATTGTTTCATGAGTTATTTTAGTTTTTTTTTCTTATAAATATCATGGGTATCATTCAGCTCGCACCAGACATGGAAACAATTAATACATAACGTTGTGGTGTGTTGAGGTATATATTATAATTTATATATATATATATATTAAATTAGTATATATAAAAATTAAAATTAATGTTTATTGATAGTAATTTAATTTTAAAAATATTTTTTTTTAATTTCTAGATTTAAATTTGTTTTAAAATAAATAAAAGTATCATTAACTTAACATACGATTAAATTAAATTTAAAAATCCTAGTTTGTTTATATTATGGATTGGACTATCCATCACATGTTTACTCCTCAAAACTATCATAATAAACTATATATATTTTCATATCTCTAATCACTTAAATATTCACCTTTATCATTTAAAATAATCAAAGCTTCATCTTCTTATAATATAAATTTCTCTTTCTTTAAAAGGACAGAATAGTGATCACCAAATCCAACTTAATTGATTAAACAACGTACCTTGGTTTTATAAACTCGTTACTACGCAAATTTGATTCCTCCATTTCAATAAAATTTGATAAATTATTATAAATAAATTCAAAATGTTAAATGTAATATATATATATATATAATTAAGTATTTAATTTTATGTTTATTGTTTAAATTTATTCAAACACTTTCAATTCAATTTACTTATAAATTTTGGGCTTTACAACTAAGTTTCAAATTTATAAAAAAAATTAACTAGTTTATCAACTAAGCATACATGAAATAAATTAGCGACATTGCAGTATATTTCAATTCGAATTATCACCGGCTAACTTGTTATTATCTAACTCTAATAGATTAATTATTATATTTTAATGTACTGTTGACTTATATTAAGGTTAAATGATATATTGATTTAGAAAGTTGAGAGAATTGGTCAAACTATTTAATAACGGATTAAGTTATATATAATTGGTTAACATATAAAATTGTATTATTTACTTAAGTTGTTTGCAATATGTGGTGAGAGAATTTATAAGAATTTTTAAAAAAATATGAGGGAATCTAGCGCAACATCCAAGAAGGATAACAAAGGAGATTCTTCTAAATTACATTAAACCATGAAGATTATGAATTATTTGTTCAGTAAAGTGTTGACAAAAACTAACAAAGCGTGGAAGAATTGCAATGGGAGAATAAGGAATTAAGATAATGTATGGAAGACACATCCAAAGCATAAAAATATCCTAACTAGTTAAATGAAGAGCTCCAAATCATCACACTCTAGATGACAAAGATCAAATCTTAATGGAACAATACGACTTTCAATCCTTCTCCACGGAAGTCATGAATAAACCAATTTCACCCTATTAAATGATATAAAAAAACACTCATAATTTGCACTATCTTCTAAAGACATTTTCGTGATCAAATGTTAATTAGTGGTATCTCTAATATATGGTGCAAAAATCTCTTAAGTGGTGTTCAATTACTCAAACGACATCTAAATGATTATTATTTAAATGATAAGTATTATGATTTTAAGGAAAGTTTTGAACTTCAGAGAAAGGTGAAGAAAAATATCTCTCCTATAAAGTATTATGTTCAAACGACAAAATGTTGCTTAAGAAACAAAATGTCACTTAAGAACGAGTTTTTGAACTAATTAAATTGTGCAACCACTGTAATTGATTGCCTAAGCAAATTGAACCACTGTAATTGATTTTTTATTAGAAGATGAAACCTAATTATATAACTCAAGCACCAAGGAAAGAGATGTTTGATAAGGAAGTAACAAAATCAGATTTTCTCTTTAAAATTCTTAAGATTTAATTTATTGTTACAAGAATATAAGATTATCAAATTTTTGAAATTGATGTTTTCGTTTTAATATATGTGAATAGAAATAATAGTAAAATTTATAATAATATTTATAAATTTACATTATATATTAATTTTTTAATAAAAACATAACTATTATAAATTTATAATATATTATTTATAACAAAGAGAACAAAACCAACTTTTTTTTAAAAATATTTAGAAAATGTTAAAGAAAGAAAAAATGTCATCTCCTGCTTGATACGGTTTATTATACAGAGTATACAGTGACAAATTGGAATCCATAAACTATTAAACTTACTTTGTGAATAGGCTTCCACCTTGTCTGTTCTTAGAATTCTTTATGAATATGTATAGTCTACCTATGTATCGTTTTTGTTAACATATGGGTTTTGGTCTAGTCCCCCGTATTTTTGTATTTTTTTTTTCTTTTCTTTTTTCTTTTGTTTAATAATATTTTTTTTTTTTCATGTGATGGTAAATGATTGTTGTTACTTGAGGTGTCAGCCTAGCTGAGATCTTAAGTAGCATAGTGATACCTAACATGAAAGCTTTTATTTAAAAAAAAAAAAAAAAACTTTGTGATTGATGAACAACATAAAGAGTGGCCATAATTATTCATCCAGTTGCGATCCTTAGAAGGTGAAATTGAATTTGCTATTTATCCTATAAATGTAATTTATCTTTTTTTTAAGGGGTGTATTAAAATTTCATTTTACCTAAAAAAAAATAGTGTGTGATTCAAATATGTACTAACATACTTGCTCTAATTAGGTTAACAGGCACCCACTAAAAATGTTCAGAAATGTTGTCAGATAACTGACTTTTTTTAAAGAATATTGATTAGGATTTAAAAGAAAACTTCTCCAAACTTAAATGATTTTTGTACTAAAAATAATAATTTCTAATTATTCGTTTGAAAATATAACTAATGCTGAGAGACAATACACACATATATATATATATATATAAATATAAAGTATTAAATGACTTTTTAATGATTAATTTATATTAAATGCTTAATAATTACTCTTTTTAATCTTATCTTTCAGTCATTTTTTTCATTTGTTGTCAAAGTTGAATTTATTTAAAATATCAGTCTCCAACCAACATAGTCCATACTAATAAAATTAAATAGAAATGTTTATTCTAGTATCAAATATAAAAAATATCATTTTGATATTTGTTTCAAATGTAAATGAATAGAAAATATTTTTTAATCTCATTTAATGAGATTATATGTACTCACAGTAAAAAATGAGATTATAACCTTATTGACTTTTGGTTGTAGAAATACAAGTATAAACTACTCCTGTATTTGGTTTTTTCTTTTTTTTTTCTTCAGAAATTTGCTTCTATTTTTTCTTTAGTGGATCCCTACTCTTTTTTTTTTCTGTGAAAACCAACATAGGAATTTTATATTTAAAATAATGTTAAATTCAAATTCCTTCCCTTAAAAACATATTTAAGCATTCTCTATAAGATTGCATACAACATAATTCTATATTCTTCCCTCTAGCAAAGATGTCTCTTAAGAAAGTAAATGTTTAGAAATGGGCAATTTCTTCCTGCAACATATAATTTTAACCAACACCCTATTATTTTTATAAATTTTCAAAATTACTCTTATTTTGGATTTAAAAATAGGAAATAGTAAATATAATTAAAATAAAAAAAATAAATTTCAATAAAAAAACCCAAAACACAAAATTAAAAATACATTTTGGATAAAAAAAGTTAGAATTTAAAAATGTGTTTCGGATATCTAAATCCGAAATATTTTCAAATAAAAGGTTGTGGAAGTAATTTTTATTTATACCCTCATTTTATTTAAGGTTACTTTCATCACTTTAAATGAATATTTTTGTTATTTTCAATAAGATGTTAGGTTAGGTGCATGTTAGAATTGATATGTTGCCGGAAGAATTTGGCCTGTGGTCTTATAATGTTTAATGGCCCATGCGTATATAACATAATTGGCACACAAAGTAAGTTTTAAAAGAAGAAAACAAGACATGTTTGAGATATTCAAGTTTCATATCACATAAAGAGCACTTGATTTCATTATAATGCATTATCACCTTCCTTTTCCAAAGATTAATTCAAATGGGTAATCAATATCTGTTTCTAACATTATTTTCACTTTTATTTCCTCATCTAGTACCATTTTGTTTTTATTTCCCTATTTAGTACCTTTTTGTTTTTATTTTCCTATCTAGCACCCTTTTACTTTTTATTTCTCTATCTAACACCATTTCAAAAATAAATAAATAAATAATAAATTATTATTTTTTTGATAATTTTAATTTTGAATGCATTAAAAAATAAATATTTTTAATGTTTAAAATAGTCATAAATATAATTAATGAATAAAAAAAACAAGTTTTTACAAAATAAAAATAAATAAGTAATAAATTAAAAATGTTTAGTTTAAACTTTTTTTTAATAATGAAGAAAATAAAAAATTAAACTCTACAACAACATAAAAGTTGAATCTATAAACATAAATTAGTATTTATTTTTATTATTATTGATGATGTAATCATGTTAATTTCAAGTAAAAATACATGACATAATTATAAAAAAATCAAAGTCA
>Ga0123342_1000806_pt1 | contig 51107 bp, 27 predicted proteins | sample Turbeawhitnodule_FD_89960 | JGI IMG/M metagenome (GOLD analysis project Ga0123342, IMG submission 89960) | Root nodule microbial communities of legume samples collected from Mexico - Turtle bean Mexico white nodule | ecosystem: Host-associated > Plants > Roots > Nodule | place: Mexico: Nepantla...
ATGAATAAACCATAGATAGTTTAATATTAATATAAAATGGGTTTCGTTTTTTAAAGTAAATGGTATTATATTTTTTTTTTTTTTTAATTTTATATTTTTTTTTTTTTTTTTTTTTTTTTTTTGTATTGTTTAGTTTTACTTTGGACAGATATAACTAAAATAAGAGGTGGTGTCTCTCAACCTGGTGAGCAAGATAGATCTATGATCTCCATTTGTAGGAGAGGTCACCCTAAAGCCTCTAATGTGAGAGGTCGGAAGTCTGTTGCTCACCTAGTTAAGAGTGTCACCCTTTGTTGTAGCAATATATTTTCAAATTAAAATTAAACAACATAAGATAAAATTAACATGAACAATCATTTTAGATTGTACAAAAATAACATAAATTGTCATTTTAGATTGTATAATGGAAAATGTATTTTTGCATCTAAAAATGCATTTTAAATTGCATAATTTAAATTGGAAGATTGCAACGATATCTTGGATTGTAGAAATTTTACAAATCAACCGTGCTGGAAGGATACTCAAAACAACTCCAACGCAAAACCAATAAGGAAAAAATGAATGAACTCACCTTAATGAAGGAGAATAGTGAACACGATTTTGAATTGCAGAACACACCTTATGGAAGTGTCCAAAGAAATGATAGAATGCGCAGAAATTAATGGTGGGAAAACTGTAGCATGAAAATGTATAGTGAAATAGAAAGTAGCCTCTGCGGAAAGAAAATGCTCATTATCGTTGAATGTTTTCTTCTCAAAACTTGTCCAGTATGAATGGTATTTCTTGTTTAAAAAGAAATTTATGTGGCAACTGATTCCGGAATGCAATTTTCTACTGCATATCATTATTCACTGAAGAGTCACCCTATTATAGTATCAACTAACAAGCAAAGCCTTTTTGAGATTTAGACATGTACATGTAAACACAAGCAACCAGAATAGTTCCAAAACAATTTTGGTTTGTTATTTGGATACCTAGGAAACAATGTCAACTAAAAATGGTAATGTTTTATACTCATTATATAAATGTAAAATATCATTTCAGACATAATTTATCTTATCACCTCAACATATTAATGAATAAGATAACATGGTAAAATCGTCAGAATCATATTACACGTTCGTATAAAAATGTTTTCTATTGACAATGTATAATCAAACTCATGAACATAGAGAACATAAAGATAAATTACATTAATAACATTCACTAGTTGTCTTCCCTTCTACATATCTCAATAATGAAATCCAATTTGAGAAAGCTTCATCCAACCATGGTCCTCTTTCGCCCTCTTTGCCTCACTACAAGTTGTTAAAATGTATGGAAGTTAGTAGGTGTTTAAGAAAATAAGTTAAATTTATACAAGTATACGAGGGACCTAACCTTGTGCCAACTTGTTCAATGTGGATGACCACTGCTTTGATGACTTGCGGTATGCAGCAAGTATCCGATCCATCTGTCCAGACAAAATCCAAAATTAACATAACACTGAATTGATTATCTGTAGAAAAATAAGGCTTCAGTCCCCCTCACTAGAATGCCATAAATTTCTGGGCTAGTTTAAGTAAATCTAAGCCTCTATGGCAAAAAGGAAAATGTGATTATTTATCGTTGAGGAGGAGTTAATCCTATTCAATAAGCCTCTTTGGACCCCCAGCAAAACCTGATGCACTCTTCTCACAAATGAGGAGCTAAATTTATGCCCTAAAGTTTTTGCCCAAATCAACTTCAGTGCACAAACGATAAAATCCAGATTGCCAACAGTAGCAAACAAGAAAGAGAAAAAGCCTTTATTGGTGATTGGTCATAAGGCAGATCACAAGCAGAAGAGTTCCATTATCTTCTTTAATTAAAATATTAACCAAGAGCATGCTTAAGAAAATTAATATGCCATATTTTATTAATTGCTGACTTTGGAGTGCGTTCTAATTCAAATTCTCAAAACAGACGAATAAAACCCTGTTTTCATCTCCTTGATTTTCTATGGAATGGAAGTCAGGGGAAAAGGAAAAGCTGGCTTACCACATTCCCACACGAAGAATGCATTGACAGAATAGCTCTTTCGAGAACATACAAATCAACAGCTTTATCTTCGGGTAGAGTAGAGGTGAAGCTCAAACCAAAATCGATAAGAACCTACAAACAATTGATTTGGCTACTGTAACACATTGATAATATTTCTCAGGTAGCATAACATGAATGGAGGATAATTAGACATCTCATGCCTAAGAAGGCATGAATGAACTCACCAACTCATCGGTACCCTTCTTGAGCAACATGTTTGATGTTGTTAAATCACCGTGAATAAGACCACCATCATGTAACTTTCCAATTGCATGACCAATTTGGGTTGCAATGTTGTCCAGACTCTCTTCACCAAGGTCACGTGACCCGAATTCAAGAAATACATCCTTGACTGAAGGGCCCTCAACATATTCAAATGTTAAAGTGTGCAACACAGGATCCACAGCATACAGCACGGGAGTAAAAACCCCAAGTTTCCTTGCTTTGGTCACGCACCTTGCCTCCTGCTCCAAAACCACATCGGTGAAACAAGAAAAGCAAAAAAACAATGCACATTGGGGGAAATTACAACTTTTTTTCTAAATCTAACCGCGTTTAAGCGCTTGAGTGTCAATTTAGAATCCAAAGTTGGATGCCTGTACTTCTTTGAGAAGCGCTCCTTGACAACACATTTCCTTCCGACAAAAGAAGACTCAAAAACCCTCTACAGAAAGGCACATAAAAGAGGCATAAGAATTTGGAAAACAAGATAAATCAGGAGTTCATAAATAAAATAAAATAAAAAAATCCAAGAAGATGGGCAAAACAAGTAAACGGAAAAAAAATGAAACTTTACACAAAAGGTAGAAATCAATTGCACTTTAAGGTGGGTGAAGCAATAAAAGAAGAAAGATGGAAACTTTGTGCAGAGGGTAGGTTTTAATTGCTTCTACAAATCCAGAGACAGTTTACAGTTATACTTACTGCTTCCGCTCCTTGTTTGAGCAAAGTGAGAGAGCTATCTCTTGAGTCAGTTTCAGTCGCCATAGTGTTGAACGTTTTTGGCAGTAAACTTCCTGCTGTTTAACCTTTTCCAGCCCAGAAAAGGAAAACGGTTATACAACTGAAAAAAAGAACTAACATGTTGCTACCAGAAACGTTACTATAAGCATTATAGACATAGAAGAAATTTTGGACGGTGTGTAGTTTGCGTGTACTTGTAGCTGACAGAGGAAAGAGAGTCCCTTTGTTGCAGTGATGCAATGATAGATAAAAGTTGGAATTAAAGCGACAAAAATATGTAATAACCAGTAAAGAAACGGGTAGAAATCTAGGAAGGAAAACTGATTCACAATATTCAACAGGCTAAGCAATATATAAGAAACGCATGCTCCTAACTTAAAAACCAGCAACGAACAATAAAATTTACATAGTACGAGACCAAATGTAGTACAGAACCACTCAAGCTTTTCATCAAACACATAGCATGCAGTAGCAAAAACAATTAGTGACGGCACAAACCTGGAGAAAAATGAAAGGGGGGAAAAAGATTGGAGTGAAATGAGTAAAAGAAGTGAGAGGGTAGAAAATGTACCTAAAACGTTACTGGGTTGCGATGTACTGAAAGAGAGAAAAAAAGAGAGGTTAAAGGTGGTGTTCGTTATTTGCAGTTGATGCTGTGAATGACCGAACAATGAGAGATTCTAAAACTTTGTGAAGCCCATAACTATTGATTTTTAGTCCTTGTTTCTTAATATTTTATTATGTCTATTTTATAAGATAAATATTTATTTTATATGATTAAAGCCCATGACAGATAAATAAATTATATTAAATTTATAATAAATATAACTATAAGGATGATTAAAATAATGTGTTATTTTATTGTAAGTTAAAATGTTTAATATTTTAAATTATTAAAAATTCTAAATTATTTTCTAAATATATATGACTAAATTGAAAATTTTAAAAATTAAATGATCAAATTAAATAGAACGTAAAAGATAAAAATAGTTTGTATAACTTAACCCATAACTAATTATAATGTAATGAAATAATTTATTCAATATATATACCAAATAAATCCATAATAAAACGTCAACAAAATTTGAAATTATAAATATAAATTTAATATAATAGTTAAATAGATTAAAGTTATTAAAAAAGTAAAATGCGAGATTGGCCTCTGGTGATGAGTTGGCAAAATGTGATTGGTGGCATGACGAGAGTGAAAGAACTAAGAAAAAACACAAAAAGGAAATATTTAGCGTAGCGAATCTTCAAAACAAAGATCAGCACTGAACCTGCGAAACAAAACAACCTTAACAAACCCAACAATGGGAGCACGAAAGAGACTCTCTTCTTCTTCTGAACCTTCTTCTTCTGTGCTGAAGGAAGACACACAGAACAAACCCCAAGAAAAACCGAACCTTGCAGACCCTCCAATTGCGCCTCCCAAATGGGGTCTTCTTCTGAAGCTCTCACTCCTGGCGTTCCCTTACTTGTACCTTCTCTTTTACTACTACCCCATCGAACCGGAGCTCCGAAGATCGATCCTCATCAATGCGGGAATGAGCCTTGCGGGGTTGTTCGTGACGGTCAAGATGATCCCCGTCGCGTCCAGATACGTTCAGAAGCGGAATCTCTTTGGCTATGATATCAACAAGAAGGGCACCCCTCAGGGAAATGTCAAAGTGTCAGTCCTTTTCTTCGCTCCCTTTTTTTATTTTTTGCTTTTACGAAGTGGGTTTTGGTTGGATTTTGATTTCGAGATCTGGGTATTTTTTACTTTTTTATAAATCGAGGTGGGTTACCTGGATTTTTTATTTTCTTAGCTCATTTTAAATTTTTCATGAAAAATCGTGTTTGAAACGTTTGGTTGGATTTGGGAGGGAATTTTCAGCTTGAGATATAAGCTTTTTGCTTTCTTATATGAATTTGTTTTGTTCCATGTGATCATTGATTTCCGTTTTGATCCTGCACTTGTTGTTCGTGGAATGTTCAATAAATATATCTGGATTTGATTGTTTTGTAAGTTGATGCTCTCTAGCACAATGCTTTCTCTTCTAGACTCTGGATTGTTCTGAAACCTTTATGATTTTGCTATCTACCAGACTAATTCTTACATTTCATAAAGTGAAAAGTACGGATGAATGAGTTTTAGACACACCGATTGTGTTCTATAATTTGATTTGTAGAATTGATTTTGCTATCTATCCTTTGTATTTTTTTTTTTTCAATGGGATTCTTGAACTTGGTATTTTCAGTTTAGGTTTTAAGTGGAAACGTGTGATGAGAATGAGGATGTCACGACCAGCAAATGGGTAGTTTAGCTGATGGTTTAGTTTAAGAAATTGATTAATATGCTGTGGCAAATATTTGGATGCAAAGAAGGAGAAGAAAAAGTTAAATTAAAGACAGTAAGAGGAAAGATTATTACATTACATTGTAAATGCAGTTAAAAAAGAGAAGTAGAGAACAAAACCTTAACTTAGATTTATTTTGGTATTATATACATTATGTATTTATGCCATGTATGCATAGAAAGTATAGAAATCTTGTTTTGTATTTTTTGGTAGTAAGTTTTTGACTTTGTAACCTCTTTATTTGCAGGCCTGAGTCATTAGGTATAGTCGTTGGTATTGTCTTCTTGGTGGTGGCAATCTTGTTTCAGTATTTTAATTTCACAGCAGATTCAAATGTAAGTATATAATGTGAATTATGTGAATGGTAGATCTGAGTATTTGGTTCAACTCTAATGTCAATAGAAGAAAGTAATGCTATACTTATGAACTATTTTGATTTTGCAGTGGCTTGTTGAATATAATGCAGCATTAGCATGCATCTGTTTCATGACATTGCTGGGTTTTGTCGATGATGTCCTTGATGTCCCTTGGAGAGTGTGAGTATAGAAGTTTTCACAATTTGCTTACTGAATGAATTTGTGCTTGTTAACTAATGCTATAATAGTTTCGTTTTTTATTTTATGTTGATGTGAAGAGCAGAAAATTACTACTCCCATCAATTGCTGCACTTCCTTTGTTAATGGCATATGCTGGACACACAACTATAGTTATACCAAAGCCACTTGTCGCACACATTGGGATAGAGATTTTGGATCTTGGTAACCTCTCTTTACCTTTATGCAAATGATACTGTAGAAGTCACTTATTACTGTAAAAATTCACTATTTTGGCTTTGTTTCATGAGGCAGGATGGATATATAAACTATATATGGGGCTATTGGCTGTTTTCTGCACAAATTCCATCAATATACATGCTGGATTAAATGGCCTTGAAGTTGGGCAGACGGTGGTTATCTCATCAGCTGTAAGTATTAAAGCTTGTATGTAATAGTTAACATAATCCACATTGGTCATGAAAATTAGTAATGGTGTGGATATGCAGATCCTGATACACAATATTATGCAAATTGGAGCATCAACAGATCCTGAATATAAGCAAGCACATGCATTCTCTATTTACTTAGTTCAGCCCTTGCTTGCTACCTCTTTGGCCTTACTTTCTTACAACTGGTACTCACTGATGTAACATTATCATTTTGTTTGAAACTTTTTTTCACGTGATCAAGAGTAGTTTACTCACAATCTGTTTCTTGTTCTAGGTATCCCTCTTCAGTTTTTGTTGGTGATACATATACATACTTTGCTGGGATGACTATGGCCGTGATTGGTATTTTAGGCCATTTTAGGTATATTCTTACCTTGCATCTCCCGTCTTACTCTGTTCTAATGGAACAATAGATATGGTGATCTTCATTTTCATTTGTTGAAACTTTCTAACAAATGATTCCTTTTTTCAGTCTTGCTTCAATCTTTTCATTTCTCTATTAGCAATTTAGTGAATAATTTTGCCTCGTTTTATAAGAAAACCTACCATTTTTCACTTTGTATGATATTTCCATAAAACCTAAAAGGCCAACAAATGCACTGTAGATTTTTTCATTTCAATCATAATTAACAATAACTTGTTGAACTTGTGATAATAACCTTCTAGGTGTACTTTTACCATATATAATAGCAAATGATATTTAACTCTAGGGTGGGGATTTTCCATTCAAACGTGAGAGGTTTATATTCATAATTTCATTTTTATTAGAAAGTGACTTTAACCCTTATTAAACTTCACAAAACCGGCTTGTAAGGTGATATTTTCACTTATATACTATAATTTTGACTATATCTCTAGTTAATGTGAGCAATACATCTCGAGGACTAGACATCTCGAATGTGAGACTAGATATATGTGGATAGTTCGATAGCGGTCCCATGGTGGATAATTCCAACAAATTTTGCTAGAATAAATAAACTCATGTTAGAAATAACTTCACAAAATTGACTTCTCAATGTGGGATATCTAACAATCAAAAAAGATTATATCTTTCCCTCCTCAGTAAATAACTTTATTTTTCTGTTAGGACTCCTCCTGAAACCTTTTCCATGAAATATTTATAAATAAACATGGTTCTTGAATAAAGTATAAAACTTAGAACAGAAAACTTGCAATAATGTGACTTTTTGATCCATTTCAATCATTACAATTTAAGTTTTTAGTACATTGCTAAATGATAGCACATTTTTATGAATCCTTGCTGCTTCTGTTTATGAGCTTGCCTTACTATGATTATTGATTTCCTTGAAATAATTTTATTATATTTGCTTCAGTGAAACACTCCTGATTTTCTTCCTACCCCAAGTTTTGAATTTTCTCTTGTCACTTCCCCAGGTTTGTCACTAACAGAATCTCCATTGACATTTTTAATTTGTGATAATTTAAAACTCTTGTGAGCATGTTTGACATAAAATATGTTTTCTTCCAGCTTTCTGGCTATATTCCATGTCCACGTCATCGACTGCCAAGGTAGGGATTGACAAATGTGTCTTCGTGAATGGTTGAGACATCTTACCCTCTTGTATTTGTTGGTTGAAACTCATGGACCCTTAACTCATTCAGGTTTGACCCTAAAACTGGACTACTGACTGGGACAAATGATGGGACACTCGTTAACTTCTTCCTAAGAAATTTAGGCCCGAAATCTGAAAAGGCACTTTGTATTTATCTTCTTGCTTTCCAGGTGATTCCCTCTTCTTATTCTTGTGACCAGCATTTTTCTTTTTTGTTGTCTATTTCCGTGTTGAACTTGGTTGTTTGCATTATTCATGGTGACAATGGTGAACTTGATTTGTTTTGTTGCACTTGACTCCTATTATGGGATTACACACTAGAGGAAAAAAATGCAGGATAGTGATAATTCTAATCAAGAGCAAATTCTAATCACTTTATAGTTAATCATGCAGTTTATCACAATCTCAGTATGAAAAAGAAACAACTATTATAGTTATCATTGCACTTATGTTATTCTTTTCCCCTTTGGACAGGCTATAGCGTGCGGTTTCTGTTTCTTGCTAAGGTATTTCCTTGCCGGTTGGTACAAATGAAATCACGAAGTGGAACCCAAAAAAGATGAATGAAAACCACGCAATTGGCTGATAATGTTGTATAACCATTTTTGTAGAAAAATTTAGTGAGAATAGGCATAGATTTTGGTGAACGAATTTCTTTCACTATCTGAATGTTGTGTACTAAACCAAGTCAAAGAAATATACCATTTGAATTTTTTCTGCAGACATCGAACAACTTAACATTTTCTTATGTAATCCTTCAACAAGATCATTTATAACAGTGCCACAGCGTACTTTTTTGGTTTTGGAAATCACCAACCGAAATGGCGGCACCTTTCAACTAAATTATCTGTGAATGTGTTTATGCATACTGGTATAGTGTTTTACAAGTAAAAACGTAAAAGAAAGAAAACAAATAACCGGATGCTACATTGAAATGAAGGAATATTTAGTTATTTACTCATGCTACATCAACTGGAATTGCAAATAACGTATTTTTTCAATGTAATGTATGATTACGTAAAATCCATCCAAGCAACACAGTCATGCTAAGATGTTGTCTCTAACAAAAATGATGAATCTAATTTGGGCCACCGAAGTCCTTTGAGAAATTGCATCTCATCAAAATGGCTTAATCAACATCCATTGCTTGTTCGTTAGTCGTATTGCTGGACCACAGTTTTATGGTGCGATCATGGGAGACGGTAACAATGTGGCCGCCATCTGCAAACAATAATAATAAATGCTAAAATCAGAATACTGTAAACTGGGGATACAGAAGCGCATGCATACAAACAATTTATAAAAAAAAACTTTTATTATCAGCTGAAAGACTTGATCCTTACATTTCTAAAAGAACCCTTAGGTTCAAACTTTTACGCTCTGTGAAAGGCTTATTGTATGTCACTTACCAAGAGTGTGTAAACATTAAAATTGATGAAGTCCTATCCTTTAACATTTGATAATAAAATAAGAGAACCCATCTCTCTCCTTTCATTCCCTTTAACTTTTTTTATGGCATGTAGGAAGGGAATGAACGCAGAAGAAAAATCTCTGAAGCACATAAAAAATGTCCCCAGCTGGATTAAAACTCGGCAAAATACAAACAAGATTTGCAATTTGTCATAGGATGTACCCATTAAACTCAATGCCACACATAATTTATTTAATCAATTCACTACAACAAACTATCCAGATATATCATTAGTCTTTTAAAATACCCATTAGTTAGATTTTAATTTCACATTGGTGATTTGTGGAATGGAAACTGGTGCAGTGAAACAGACACATCAATCACATAACGAAATAGCACATAACAGAGAGAGAAAAATGATATCTGAATCAGAGCGATGGATGTGTAATTCGTTTCTAAGATAGAAATCCGACCTCCAAGAACATCCACAGAGGTAACTTTTGCTTCATGCCCAGATAGTGTCTTCACAGGCTTAAAGTCACGGCCTGACCAAACCTACAGTTAAAACATAAATATAAATAAGTCTAACCAATTACCCATGCAAAGGTGCCTCTATATAAATATAAATAAGTATACTGAAACCAAAATAAACAACTAATGAATCTTAAAATTTCACTTGAACAAAACGTTTGAGGTAGAAATAGAATGTATACCTTAGCAGTCATGTCATATGAGGCAGTTACCAAAAAGTAACCTTCTTGTGGCTCAAATTTAACTTGTGATATTAAATTGGAGTGAGCAGGAATAGTATAGAAGGATTTCTTCTTCCTCAAATCCCAAATCCGACATGTGTTGTCTTCACCACCAGTGGCTAGATGATATCCATTAGGTGAAAAACTGATGCCAAGAACCTTCAAAATGAATTACAATCATAGTCAGCCTTAAAGTTAAGTGTAAAATCATGATTTTGAGAGATGGCAAGACCATGGGGTCTTTAATCTCCTACCGGCTTGACATGACCTTCCAGTGCAAGAATACTTCTTCCAGTTCGGAGGTCCCAAACACGAGCCAGAGAATCTAGTCCACAAGATGCAGCTAATGATCCATCACGGTGGAAAGCCAAACCATACACACTTCTACTATGCCCTTCTTGAAGAAGCAACTCCTCCCCTGTCTCTATGTCCCATAATCTCCATGTCTTGTCAAAACTAGCAGTGCCCAGGTACTTCCCTGATGGATGGAAGGCAATACGTGCAAGACGGTCTAGATGACCCCCGAATGTTTTCAAAAGTGATCCTTGATCATTCCAATACTTTGCTGTTCGATCAGCAGAGGCTGTTGCTAAATGATCATGAACAGGAGAAAAAGCAACATCAGTAGCACGTTCTGTGTGCCCCTTCAAGGTGGAACGCTTTTCTATGTTGGGCATGCTCCACAACTTGGAAGCTCCAGTCAGAGAACTACAAAATAAATAAAAAATCTGTAGTAGATTATAATGTTTCACAATGGAAGAAAGGTTACAAAGTCAGGCTTAAGCTGTACAGCAACAACAACATACCAGGTAGCAAGACATTTTCCATCCCTTGAGAAGGAGCAACCAGAAAGTGGTCGATCATCTCCAATCTCACTGAATTCGAGATTCAAATTCCCAGCCTGCGTTAATGCCCAATCAATCTCTGCATCCATATCTTCATCTGGATCATCCCTTCTTCTTTGTGCCCGTTGAATCCGTAATGCTGCCCTCGCTAAAGAATATTTAGTAATATAAATTCTGGCATCCAGGAGAGCCTTTGACCCTTCAGTGTAAAAAGGATACTGCAGTTCTTCCTCAGCCTCGTCTTTTGGAGCAGAAGCCGCAGCTTCTTCATCCTCGTGAGCTTTCATCAGCTTCTCCAACTGACCTTCTGCATCTAGCTTCGCCATAATCATCCGCAACCTGTCCCGCCTCTCCATCTCTCTCTCACCAAACAGAGTTATTGGCTCACCAAGATGCCGAAGCCGAGCTCGCACAGCCATGTCATTCGTAGGAACAGCAAGTGCAGCTGCACGCCTCTTCATCATGAGTTCCTGCATTGCCTTTTCCTGCCGATCTCTCACCAGTCTACTCTCCTCAGATACCTCATACTCCCCAGTCCCCTGGTTAATTCTTCCATTTGAGTCATCATTGTCCGAGTCAGAGTCACTAGATCCAACCTCGCCATTTTGTGGCACGGGTGGCCTAATGACTGGTGGCCGAACTGGAAGTGGTGCCAGCGGGCGAGGGGGAGGAATTGCAGGAATTGGAGCTAAAGGAGGAACAACAGAAGGAGCAATAACCGGTGGAATAACAGGTTGTATTGAATGGGGTAGAGATGCATTATCCGAAATAGTATCTTGACCATCAGAGGCAGGTAAAGATGGTTCTGCAGTAATAGTCGATGCAGTGTTTTCCTTCTCCACTTCCATGATTCCAACCCAACTGAAAGGATAAAAAAACAATACTTAATTTTAGACTACACAATTAAATTCAAATATTACTACAAATAAATAAAATAATTGGACAGAAAAATTAAATAAATTGCCAATATGTCATATCTAAGGAAACACAAGCAGAGAAGGGTCAAGAGTACACATAAAACCACACAAAAAAAAGCATCTAAGAAAGTAAAGGTTCAATAGAATTTAGTTAGTGGTGGTCGGCATGAATAGGTTTGGCATAAAACAAAACCAAATCCCTTTACAGACCAATTATAACTTATAATGTTAAATTTCAAAATCAACCCATTTCATTCCTAAAACGGTTTGGTCAAATTCACTCCGTTTTCAACTTGTTTTAAAACCTTACTTCTTTAATATAGAAAATCTATTCATAAATCCAAATTCTAAACCCTTTTTTTAAAAACCTGTATATAAAACAAATTTTGATTATTGTGTTATACAATAAGACAAAATAACAAAGGTATTGTTGATTATTGTGACGCATCCCAAAACTAAACTAGGCAAGAAGGCAGAGCACATATTTACCTAATAATCACATTTAGGATAACTCAAGAAACGAGAGAAGACGGCCAAAAAATGCACAACTATTGACTACCAAGAAGTAAATTTTTCATACCAGCATGTTACTTTATCTGACTTTCCTTCAGTCAAAATGGTCAAATCTCAGCCTGAGACCCTAATCAAAGAGCATTTTATTCATTTTATTATTAGTGGTCTTTTCTAATTATTCAACAAAAGTTGACTGACACTAATTATTTATTATGGTCTACCACAGCTAAATAGAGGCTTTTGAGACAAGGTAATGAGGAGCATCTACCTAGTTCACGTGATAAGGCCAAAAAAAGGTTGGTTGGTCCTAATTAATTTCAATGTTCAGTCTTTCATATAATGTTTCTTATTTTTATTTTTTTTTAAATTGTATCAAAAGATGGTTTCTACTTCTCTCAATCATTTAAAATTTACTCTCGTGGGCAGCTATATTAATCACTGCTATGGGCAAGTGAGTGGCAACCTTGCTAGGTTGCTAGATTACTTTGAGCCTGTTCAAACCAGAACAATGTTCAGAAATCAGAATAACAAGAATCAAGCACTATACATCTGGGCTGATCTTAGCTCCAATTTTAATATAGAAATTAGAAAATCGTATTTGTTAAAAATAAAGAAATTTTTTAGGAGCCTAACCTAGCAACTTCAGCTCTTGACATGTACTAAAAGGCCTCTTCCTTCTACCAAGTGGTTAGAGTTTAAACCTCTCTTCTCTGATTCTAAATAATTATTAGCAACAAAATGGATTTCATTCCAGCATAAATCTTCCACATAGTATTTAGCAACAAAATTCTAGCGCACTTGGATGATAAGCAGAAGCATAAATCCATGTTGTGTCAATGTAAAAAATTTAAAATTTTAATGATATACCCTAATTTTAGTGTTGATCTCCCTATCTGACCTTCTTAGCTATTGGTACCATAAAATATAATTCATGACAAATACGAATTCATATATATCCACTGTTTTTTTTCACACAACAACAAACAGTGCAAAATCCAGCTGAATATTATTTTAAAAATGTAAAAGGATTGTGCCAAAGCTTCTGAATACATTTTTACAGTGCACATTAGTGGCTTCATATCCAACATGTGTTTCATGCATAACAATAGTTCATATTACACTAAGTTCTAAACGCCACCTCCTTTTTATGCTTAGTGACCAATCTGTTATTGACCACTACTAACAAACCATACAAAAAGTTTGAAAGGTAAAGTTTGAAGAATATGCTTTATCTATAACATGCTATCTCACATTAAGCTCTGATTGTCCTACTTTTCCTCAACCCTCCCCCTTCAAAGTAGATTACACACAAGGAGTCAAAATATAACTAATTCAGCAGAGACTATGTCATCTATCATCCACCCACTCCTTTTTACAGTTAACATTTTGACAATCAAATTAATAAGAGAAACAGCGAGTATGCTGAGTATTTTTGCTTTATTAAAACATTTAATCATAACATGCCACTGTTACAACCTTTTTGGAATGTTGCTCTGAGCAAAGGTTGGGAAAACCCAGCTCTGAATATCTCACAAACTGAATACAATAACATACATTTGCTAAGCCTCGGAAGGGTTTAACTCTTTCCCCAAATCCCAAATCCCAACTCACTCTTCAACAGAAAACCCCAATCTTCAAATAGAACACAAGAAATGAAAAATAAAAACGAAATCATAGCAGTGAGCACAGAGCTACAATGAGAGAGCTAAAAAAACTACAAAATAGTAGTGAGTAAATAGCCTACCTCACCAAACCAAATCCGTAAAGGAGATTTTGTGTGCTGTGACGTTCACGTGTTTAGGGTTTCGTTGTCGCTCATGCAGCGACGTGCTGAAGTTGACGGCACAAATCCTTGACGGCGGAAGACGGAGACGAGGGTGGTGAGCGAGGAGGTGCCGACGAGACGAGGGAGAGAGTAGGGAGGAAGAGCGTGAACACTGACTAGTGAGGTTTCATATTCATTCATGTGTTTTTTTAATATGAACTTCATTTTATTTTATTCTTAAAAATATACTTTGATGTGTTTATTAATTTTCTTTTTCAGAATAATTTTTTCTATTAATTAAATGTAGGTTAATTACTTTAAATTAAAAAAAATTAATTTCTATTATCATACTTTCATATTATATATTATATTATTAATTTTAGTTTGTATCTTAAAGTATTTTTAATTAAGTTTAAAGTTAAACAAAAAATAACAATATATAGGTAGATGTAAGAATTTTGTTATATCTAGTAGGAAAAAAATATTTTAATTAATTTGGTGTTTATTTATTAATGTCAAGACTTGGTAGTAATGCCTCCAAATAAATGATGCACTAATGGTAATGTATTGTAAAGATTATTTAAGAATTTGTATAAAATCTTTTAAACATTATAACTTTTCCTATAAAAAAAAAGTCTAATTTAAGTTATCATTGTTGAAAAAATATATTATGTCTCAAAATATTATGTCCACTTCTTCAGTATAATAATTATTTATTTATTATTGGTGTTTCATCTCAAATAATTAATTTTGTTTTAATAATTAACTTTGCTAATTGTCTCGTTTTATACTGCAAGTAAAGTTGATTCATTTGAACTAAAATAGAAAATGTTGAATGAGAAACAATTATGCCGCTTGATGCAACATTAGTAACAATGTCTCCCTTTCATATAACAACTGCTAAAACAGCTCTTAAAATGAAAGTTTTGTTCGTCTCTTCCGATCCTTAAAGGAAAAAAAAACTTTATAAATGTGTCTTTACTCATAAATAATCTTATGACGATAATTATTCATATAATAACCAATGTTTCTTTATCATAGTTAAACTTATAAAAATTAATCTATTAATTGATTGATTGACAAAATTGAAATTTAGTTAAGACGTTGTTGTAAAATTAGAAAATCTCTTACCATTACTGTAGAACAATTTGTCGAATTTTGTGTCAATTTTTTTTAACTCAGTTTTAGAAAAAGATTGAATTTCTAATGCATTCATGAATATTAGTTCATATAAAAGAATCGAGAGTGCTCTCTTATTTCTGGTTCTTTTCACCTTTTTCAAAAAAATAAAAGTCTGTCTTGGTTCCTAACACACAACATATAATAACTCAAAGATATTGCCGCACTTCCAACAATTGCTTCAGTTTGTTCACCTTTTGCTATTTTCTACTTGCTTACAGTTTCTTTTATTCAATATATATAAATGGTTTACATTACAATGTAAAAGTTGAACACAAAATTTTCGGCAGATAGCATGAAATTCCCTGGAGTAACATCAAAGTTCTCATTCTTTAAATATACGTTAAAATGACCTGGAATGCCGTCTTTATAAATTATATTATGACAAACTATGTTTTTGAAGTTAAATTAAAGTATGGCACATCTATTAAGCCCAAGTGATTCAAAAAGTCTTCTACCAGAAGGCCAAAAGAGAGAGAACCAACTATTTCGAGGTGCCTCAGGTGGTGGTTCATGTGAATCCTCAAAACTTGTTTCATCAGAGTCCCCATGTACTTCATCCTTCAGGCTTTCGCTTGTTATTTGATCTCCATCAGCATCACCTTTAGCTTCCGCAATTTCTCCAGGCTTCTTGTCAAATAGCCCTTTAAACTGTTTCCTAGCTTTCTTCTCGACTTCCTGCAGATGAATTGATATTAGAATAAAGTGTTAAAAGTTTCCTTCAGTGATGTCTCAAATCAAGCACATAATCCAAATAACTGATTTCAAACCCACCTGCTCCTTCTGCTTCAGTTTTTGAAGAGCTGCAGTTGCATCTGATTCAGTTGACTTGTCAACTTTCATCATCTAAAAATAGCATTAAAGTGATTTTAGAAACAGATAAACAGTACAGCTTTAAATGCTACACAAGTTACACATGAAGATTTGTACCATTTTGAAATCAGCCCCTGCTTCTTCAAAATCTCCAGCAGTCATGTAGGCCATTCCACGACGATAAAGGCCCTTGACATGTGCAGGATTTGCATCCAAAACCTGAATGATTCATTGAAAAAAACAGGTAGTGAGAAATACACAGCACAAGTTTCCATCTAGCTTTAGAGTTGAGGAAAATAAACAGACTGTTTATAGCACAACTGTATTATTCATGTCATTTATCTTTTTCTTCTCCTTTTAAACCCATTTAGCATTCATTGTTTGTTTTCTGAAGAAAAACAAATCCTTAAAAAAAAGGAATTTTACTCCAACAGAAGTCACCCTATAATGATGTGTAGCAACTAACTAAAGAATGAAAAGTTGTACTCCTTTATGTTTTAGCCCCTTGCCAAACATTTGATTATGGAATAGCAATTAATCCGAGGAAAGTAGAAAGTCATGGTGATTGACTCAGTTAAAATAGTTCACTTGGAAAGGGTGCAGCTTAATAGCTCAGATAGACTAACAACAAATTTTTGCGTCAAATCCCTCAACCCCATCCAAGAAACATCACTAGGTTAGAACATTACTTCAGAACACTCGTAATTATAAATCAAATCCATGACGTTGTTTTACTATTCAAACGTACCAAAATCAACTAATGAATTGTGTTTAATCCAATGAAATAAAATTATATATATATATATATATAGCTGAGGTCATCAAACATACCTTATTGCAAGTCTCAATGGACTTTTTGCATTCCCCCAGTTTTAGATGGCATGCAGCAACATTCAGATGTAGCAAATTCTTCAATAATGGGAGCAAAAGTGATAAAAAAAATTTAGTCTAAAGTTAAATCAATCTACCAAGCTTAATTATGTTAGGTAATACATGCATCCTTTCTTTAATATACTGGGAAAGAGACAAAAGATCACTCACTCTTGTGTCTGCAAAAATCTTTCCTTCTTCATCATCTTGAGGATTGATATGATTAAATTCTCGAAGCAACTGTTACAAACTACCACATAATGTTAATAAGTTTGATGGCATAATTAGACATTTAGAGCCACAAACAAAAGTCCAAGTGAAAATACAAATCCAATTATCATGGAATATACAATAGAAATCCAATACATGTAATATACAAATCAATTCAAACAACAAAGTCAGATATTCAAACAGAAACGAAATAAACAAAATCTCACAGTATTCAAGTGACTAAATTTTCTATGAGAAAAATGTTGACTGAAGAACATAAGAGCATAAGATTCAACTTAGCACAAAAGAGAAAGATTAATACCTTTTCATACTTTGCCTTGGCAAGTTCATATTTCCCTTCTTTGAACAGCTTGTTACCCTGAAATACAATAATAGAATGAAACATTTGACTTTATTTCATTTTTATTCAACGGGGAAAAGTAAGTGATTGTACTTGCAAAGTAAGGGAAAGGTAAGCTTAAACTTAGTAAGTGATTGTAGTACAGGTATGAAAACAAATAATGAGTATTAACCAAATAAGCTACAGTGAAGCCAGGGTTATTTTAATCTATACAAGGAGGGCAAGATTTGATAGAAAATAATCATTTGTATATTTTACAGAAATAATAATTTATTAAAAAATGAAATATTGAGATTTTTAATGAACTTTCCCTGTATTGTTCAATTTTTTTACGATTCTTTCAGCATAGCAAAGAGAGAATTAACCATGCATCACTAACAGAAGGTCTATAACCATTGAAGACAGCCTTCACAGCATAAATGTTTCACCTTTCTTATTCTCAAATCTCTGCTCAACACATGTTCACATGGATGTTAAGAAGTTCCCAACGTAGGAACATATATTGTCAAAATATACACACCGAATCACAACAATGACAACAAAAACACAAATAAAACCTTATACGTAGGAAAAAAGGTAGAATTGCCACCTAGTTCACAAATAACTTTGAATAAATCCAGTGTAACTGTGGTCAACTTAGCTGACTATTTTTCTGGTTTTAACTGAGTATCTCACAAACATAGCTGAAACAGCATAGGAAAGTTGTGCAGGTTCAACTGCATACCGTGTTTCTGATGCTTTCAGCTTCATTCATTATAGTTTTAAAGTCCAATCCTGTCCAGTCCTGTAATAAGGAATAAAGTCCATAATGCATTGGTCATCTCATCATTGTAAGGATATGATTCAAAAAATCTAAATAGAAACTAAAGCAGCTAAAGATTAAAAAAAATTATGTAAGCTAATTATATATTTGAAAAAGGTATTAAACACAGCAGGTATGATTTATCCTATGCAGTTTAACATGACTATCATAGTTCAGCCAGGGACCAAAATCATAAAAAACAAACCTGAAATCTATCTAATTCAAGAATATTTAAATAATGCTAACCAAACTGGAAAATAAGATATAGAATATAGATCTTAGAAAGTGGATTTAGACATAACTCAATCCTACAAAATTGGCTTACAATGTGAAATCTGCACCCACTTACATAATATATAATTTGATCATATCAACAGTGGACATGGGATCTCTAACATAAGCATAACTTCAGCATTGTGATCTCTAACACTTATTTTTTCTGTTGCAACTTGCAATACTTCACCAAACATTCACCACCATGTCTAATTGCTAAATGCATATATGTAACTACTTTAGTAAATAACATGAATTTAACTGAACAATTTGAAAAAATACCTTTGGCGTTTCAAAACTTAGAAGCTCAATTTCCCATTGAATATGAGCACCCTCAGGGACATTTGAAGGCCTGGTCATAAAAGGAGGAAGTATGTCAATGATATCATGCAGCATAGGGATAGAACAGAATGACAGTGGATATTGTTAGAATAGGTTCAGAGTAATCTAAGTAAGCTTTATTCAAAAGCTGTTTTGGGTAGTAGTACTTATCTGTACCTAGGATTACTTGTTTTTTACTCTTTCCTTTCTCTTCATTGTATCACACAAATCTGATGTATATAAATATGACAACCTAAAGGAAACCTATTTAAGCTCTAAAAATATACTTTCTCTTTTTCTTTATTTTCTGAAGTGATATTAAGATAGAAACCATATTCAATTTGCAATTGCTTGCTCTAAAATGCTTTAAGAAACCTAAATTATTGGTTAAAACAATAGAGTAAAAAAGTGCTTTTTGTCTGCAACCTTGGAAACTTATCATAGGCATAGTCAGGAGGGCATGTGACGAGAGCTATCTCTCCAGGAAGCATCAGACGAACACTCATTTCAAATCCCTCTGGTACCTAAAACACAAAGAAAATGAGATTCCAAAGCAATAATCAATGCAATGTGATGTATTTGCATTCATATCATTGATGTGAAAGGGCAGACATTCTAGTTAAATACTGCAAATCCGGAATTTCTAGACACCAAAATCTATAAAAAGAAGAAAAGAAAACAATTGAACTTGACTTTATTTATGCTCAAGCTGGAAACTCACAAGCCCTTCTCCAGAACTGAACTCTAATGGTTGACCATCATTGTCTACCCTTGTATCATAAAAAACCTTCTTTTCTTCATTGAGAACAGTACCCTTGTAATGAACACGAAGTAGACTGTCATGAAGGGGACAATCCATGGGAAAATCACCTGTTATATACAAAAAAAATCAACATCATTCAAGACTTTGAATCACAATAACCAACTGGAACTTAACAATGTGACGCAAGCATAAAATTAAAAATCTTAGTTCCTTCTCCTAACATACCACCTTAATAAAAGAACAATAATAAAATTGTGAAAAACAAAACACACTAACAATGAATTCGTACTATAATCGTAACATCTTTAATATAAACTCAATCATTGACTAGGCATTCTCCACAATATTATTTTCCATATCTTTCTTTTTTTTATTTCATTTATTCCTTAGTTAAAAACTAAAAAGAAGTTATGAAGCCTTTCATAAACTCTCCTTGTAAGATTGGTAGCAGTAAAATAACTCTAGAGGCTCTCACCTTTGCCATCATGTATTCGGCGTTTTATTAGGCGCCCATCTCCAAGCATGTCCCTCACCTGTTGATATATTACTAAGATGAAAATTCTTATGAAAATAAGAAATTGTAGTGCATATAAATTTATGTACATCATGAATCACAAAAAAAAACCTTCTTGTACATATTAGACTATATACTTAGTTATATTTTGTATTTAAATATTGTACTTACATAGTTAGAGTTATTAGCTATTGCTGACAGCTATCTCTTGTATCAATTCAATAAAGCAGTTAGTTACTAACAACATCTATCTCTTTTTGTTGAAAGCAGTTAGTTATAAATACACTTGTAAGCTTGATCTTTCAAATGTTAATGAAAAGAATACAGTTCATAATCCGGTGTTTTACAGCCACACCAAACACATAGAGATTGATATTTTCTTCATGCAGGAAAAGATCTGGCCAAAAGCAGCTTCTCATATATTGCATTCCAGCACTGGATCAATGGGCAGATGCGATGACCAAGCCCCTTTCTTCAGCTTCTTTTTCTTTTCTTAAAGGCAAACTCAATGCGAAGAATTTTTCTTGAGAAAAATCTTCTACTTATGTTTGAGGGGGGTATTATTAGAGTATGTACTTAGTTATGTATTCTATGAAAATATTTTGTATTTTATGTACATAGTTAGCAGCCATCTCTTGTATCAATTGAGTAAAGCTACTTACAAGTTACAACAATTATCTCTTGTTGTAAGCAGTTAGCTATAAATACACTTGTAAACTTCTTTCAAATGTCATTGAAATGAATACAACTCAGTTTGTTACAAAATTCTCTCTTGTTCAGTTTCTTTCACAGTGCAAAATGTTGGGCACAACATTAATTGCTGATTATTTATCATTATTTTGAAGTTTCATAGCAAGTAAAGTGAGTGACAAATAAAGGAAAGAAAATAAAATAAAAACAGGCCAGTAATAGTTAATCATCCAAGCATGACCTCAAGACACTGAAAAATGAGGAACTCTTATATGACTCGCAAACATAAAAACATAATTACAAGCACCAATGCCAAATCATTTATTGCCTACCATATAAAGCCACAAAATATATAGGTTAAAAATTGGTTATGGGTACTCAGTATAGAAGAAAGTTACATCAGTGAATGCCTCATAACTTCAGTATAGTAGATAACCAATATGAATGCTAAGACAAGTTTATTCTCCATCACATTATTACTACACATACATGCCACAACAAACAAGTTCAATAATAAACCATGTTTTCTATTGTGGAAAGTGTTGCTCACCTGAATAAAGTGAACCAGCTCCACTTCAAAATGGACTTCATCATAATCTTCTATTACAGGCATCAGAGGAGACTCGGTTAAATACTGAGTGGTAACATATATAACAGCCTTCTCTTGCCGAACCATTGTTCCTATCGCCATTTCAAGGCCCTTAGGTAGCTGATTTGCGTTAAAAGAAGGACAAAGAAATCAATATTAATATTAGAGAACATTTAAGGATATTGCAAGCACAACAATGACTAAGAAATTAATTGTTTCTATTAAGAAGTGGACTTTAAGCCTAACTCAATTTTATAAAACCGGTTTATAAAATGAGGTTTGCACTCACTTATATATTATAAAATGTCCAACAGTTTCCTTGTCATTTTTATCTATTTTTAAGGGAGCTGAATGCCTGGCAGCAATCAGGAAATAAAAAAAGACCATGGCCTGACCTAAATATTTGGACTCTTAAGAGAGACCAACTCATTATAAGGTTTATAGCACCACAATATTATCATCATTACAATTAACAACAGCACAAAGTGATTTAAATACCTCTGATTTTCCAAATGTAAACAAGTATGGTTCTCCTTCTGTATGTGACATGATCAATTTCCCAGTAACTGTCTTTGCCGATATCCTGGTAGCAACCAAACAAAATATCATCAGAAACTCCCATCAATCCATTATACGCACTGACATGAGATGAGATGAACAATAGGAAAAAGGGGGAAAAAATTGTTTTACCAAGCCTTTACTTCATAAGGTTCTCTTGGAGATTCCCAGCCCTGCCCTTCTTGCACTACCTACATTAAGAGAGCTAACCTTAGAAAACAAACAATGACCGGACCTTCATCCTACAGGCAAGATCTTTCCAGATCAAATTCCCCTTTTCAGTTTTTACTTGCTATTCACAAGATATACACATGATGTAAAAATTCTATGGAAATGCCAAAATATTTCGGCAAACTTTCTGACAAATTATGGAAAACTTCCAATTTACTAAGAATTTCCTGTTTCTATAGACAATATTCACTAGAAACACCTAAGGTTCAAATACTTGTAAATACTTCATTCACAAGAATATATCACAATAAAATTGTTTTGAAATTGGTCCCTATCACCATTTACCGAGGACATGTTACACAACTACATGTCATATCACATGCTATCTTAAAGTGGTCACTAATGTGCCATGTCTAAATGCATGCTATATCAGCACTAACTGATTATAGTGGACATTTTAAAATGAACTTAATTTTACAAGGACCAAAACAGGAAAAAAATTGAACGGCTCAAACCAAAACTTGCCATTTCTGCCAGGCTAAAAACATAATAAACCTGGAAAAAACATATCCATGCTTCCTAACTTAGTAATCAATAGCATGCTACAGCACAGTAGCAGAGCAAAGCAGCCCTAGACCTCTATGGGATTCCAAAGCAGAGCAGTTTTCTAAATAACAGTTTTTTGCACATTACAGCAGCACTACCTTGATATATCCTTCAAAAACCCAAGTGTACGCATTGAATACCATAGGGTTTATTTGGGTAAAAATTTCCCCAGAGTTACCGCTGTTTTGACTTATGTTCCTTCACGTTTGACTTTTTTCAAGGGTTTTGTTCTTCTTCCTTTAGTTTGTATTTAGATGAGTAATTCTAAGACAATAATCCTTCCTAACATATTAAGCAACGTTATAAATTGTTTGTAAGTCCAACACAACCACAATCACTGCTGCATTCACCTGTAATTTTGGCAACACAATTACACTTTTAAAGCATGTTGTGCAGCCTAAAACTTCAAATAAAGGAAAACAATTCCAATTTCCCTAATTGGAGATGCTTTGAACATTTGTGTCAGTCTGACAAATCACAGCTCCTTTGTCCTTTTCATTTAGGGATTGATATTCATATTTCCATGAGATCCATCCGTGATGATAGAAACATGAAAAACAAATTTGTAAACCATGAAGCAATATTTTCTATCCATTTATACCTTTTTTACGACTCCCAAATCATCAGTAACAACCTGCAAATATACACAAAAGGAAAATGAGGATTACAACACAGAGATCCAACAAGGATTAGTTATTCAGAAAAGAATAAAAAACACATAAATTGAGGAAACCAGGACTGTAGAAATGGGAAACACAAGAATAATACTGATGAATATCAAAATAAGGATGAAAAAAACTGGAAAAACAAAACCCTTAACTGTTGAGAAAGATAAACAAATAAGAAGAATTATTTTAATTTTGATACATGAGAAGGATAACAGATACAGAACATAAGCATTAGAATAAAAACAAAACTCAAAGTTGACATCCTTACCTTTGCTTTGAAAAAATCTATCAGCTCAATTTCGAAATGAAGTTCGTCCTCCTTAGGAAAACCATCTGGGGCGGAAATAGGACAATCATCTTCACCATAATGCAACTGATGCTTCATCTTGAACTGAAAAAATAAATAATACAATCTAATAAGGATCCACCAAAGTAATACCCCAAGAGAAACCATTGGAGGGCCCATCAAACATAGAATTTGACTTTCATTATTTCCCTAGCATTATCGATTACTCAAACCATTAATATGTTCAAGGAAACAATAATCATTTCACAGATGATACCTCAAATCCATAAGAAAAAACACATATAGGAGCAGCCAAAACCAAAGAAAGAAAAAAATGTTCAAGAAAATCAACAATACAATTCATTAAAATAGAAATACCAGGTAACAGTCAATTTTCCTCCTCTTTTATTATAATAGTAGAAGTGGCAGATGATGATGATGACGCTTAGAACTTCCATTGTTAGATTAACATAGTAGAAGTGATATTACTCTAAATATACAAATGAAACAAAATTGTCTTTGTGTTGCAGCATGATTTACATTAAGGTTTTAAGCCAAAATCATAATAAATGAAGACCAATGAGAAGCTTGAGTATAAACTGGATTAAGCATGAGACAAAGAAGACTTGAGCTTATAGTCACCAGAAAAAACGCTACATATCAAAGGCAGTAATATTCAATAATTAGTATGTTACCATTGCCACTTCACCCTTCAACATTGTAGGAATTCCTTCTAGTAAGCCCAATAACATCTTGCTTTTGCCCAAAACATGCCTTATTGGGGTGCCTTTTCCTGTTGCAATGACATAAAAGGTTATCAAACCCAACACTGGGTCAACAACAGAAGACAATAATCTGGCACATATTTAACCAAAGCCTAACTACAAATTCTTAAATTCCAATTTCAATTTTTTTTCTATAGGCGGGTGTTTCACTATGGAATTTTGTTCTCAAGTTCAGTATCTGTAGTGACTAGGAATTGGCAAAAGGAAGTAACAAAAAGTCCTCAATCAGTGTCAATTCTCAAACAAAAATAACACAAGCAGTACCAAAAATTGAGGATAGAAAACAACCCGTTTTGATAGAAAATAAATTCTAAACAAATCAACATAAGAGACTATCGTCTTTTTAAACCAAACACACTGAAAGGTCCCAAGATGCTTAATTCACCTCACCTCCATAATCAGATCTGGTAGATTCCACAAGTACTCCATCCAAAGTTCGAATGGTGCAGTGATAGATAATCTGAGACACATTATTATATAACAAATTCCTTATAAAAATCAAGTCAATAAAGCAAACACTACAACCATTGGCTCCCTTGCCAATGTATTTCTATAATACCTACATATAACATAAGCACTCACATCCACAACCTAGAAAAACAGAAATAATAACCTGATCACCATCTGAAGGTCCAGCATCACCTCCACCAGGCCTCATCAAAGCTTTCATCAAACTCCCAGGCGTAATTTTCTTCTTCCTTCATTCTCACAAAGAAACAACACTTATAAACACAACCATACCACCTAAAACAAGCCATCAGAGCCAAAGCACAACAATAGAAAAAAAAAACAATTACCTCTTCTCATCCTCTGTTGGTGGCTTCTTCTTTGGTTCAAATTCCTGCGCAGCATCTTCATTGGCAGCCATAGTCACAGATCCCCTTCTCTTAGTAAGAAAGTAGAGACCACCTGATCTTTTCTTGTGGGTTCAATGACTAAAGAATAATGAAAATTAAGTGTCACCAGAAAATAAATCAAACAAAAATCATCCAGGCTTGCTTTCAGTACCCACTGTTCAGACATCACAAATCCAAACAAATAACAATAAATTAAAGAGTGAAAGCGTACTGAGTCCTAACAGGTTATTAGATTACATTCCTGTGCCCAAAGTTAACATACATAATCACCATAGAGAAATTTCTTATTTCTCACATTGGAATCAAAAGCTACCGTTAACATATAAGAATAATTTTGCAGACAGTAACGGCTTCAAAGTAGTAAAACAGATTCAAAATTCAGGTAACACTAAAACCTCAAATGTAAACGAAATCCATCATAACCAACCACTTTTTCCATATTTCATTAGAACTTTCTGTGTCTCACACTCATCCTTATTCACACAGTCATCGCACATGCCAGACTTAAGAAAAGGGAAGGAAGACTAAATGTCAAGACAAGCAAGATCCAACAGTCAACTCACACAGCCCTAATTGTAGATTGGATCACAACAAAGACACACCATAAGCAACTCTAACACTGTCATCGTATCTCCGTACTTAACAAAAACCCTAATTCAACTATTCCACGACACAGATTAGAAAAATTAACAAGCATTCCAACACAACACGTAACAAAACCGTATTAAAGACTGTGACCACAGAAAGTAATTGAATGAAAAAACAAGGCGAAGTGAAGGGATACATACAGAGATGCAGCAATGGCCGTGGAAATGACGAATTCCCTGAAGCGAAGTTAAAACTAAGAAGGGTTTGGGTTTAGAAGCTTCTAGAAGAAGCAACCAAGAGCTAGAAATTGGTGAACAGAATTGCAGGAAAATAACACAGGAAGTGGAACAGTGTGGGCGGGGATGAATGTATGTAAATTTTTTTATTTTTTTATTTTTAATCATATTTTTACTTTTGTTATCATAAAAACATATGTGTTTGTGTTTTCACTGGTGAAAATTTTAAAATTAAATATAAATAAATAAACAAAAAATCTAAATAAAAAAGTGTAATTAACCTTTAAAAATAACTATAATCACAGCTTTCACCCAAAAAAAAAGACAAAAATTATTTTAAAATCATGCACCAAAAAGATTGAAGAATAGGCACCATACCTGCTTCTTCTTCTCACCAACTTCTCAACTAACTAAATTATTCTTCAGTAAATACAAAACCTTCTGAACTAATAAAGAAAAAAATACTATTTTTTTATTTAATTTGTTTGAAAAGTTTTGTCAACACCTCAGCATAATTAGAGCACCCTTTATGAAAATAACTCATGATTATGATGATAAAAAATAATATCAAACTTTAATAAGCTATATTTGTATATAAAAATAAATAAATCATTCTGCATGACCAACTCAAACAAAAACTATCAAATTGATATAAATCTTGTAACACCTAATTTTTTTATTATTATTTTCTATTCATATTTTAATAAAGCTTGTCAAATAATTTCATTGAAGAACTAGAATCAAATTTAAATGAGTGAGCTCCTAAACACTTTAAACATGTAACCTCACTATTTTGGTAACTTGTTAACATCATTCAAATATTTACAAACTGTTGGTAAAAATATTTTCCATACAATTTGAATAATAATAATCCATTATAGTATGTAAAACATTCAGATTAATAATAATAAAATAAAAATTTAAAGAGAAACAAGCTATGTGAAAAAATATTAAACAATGCACATCATATTTGCCTGTGTATAAAATTACAGTGCATTAACTCTCACGGGAATGCAATGAAAAGAAGAAGAAGCAATGAAGAGAATGTGGAAAAAAAATAACAGAATTCAACAGTTTTTTCATATAAGGGAGAATCGATTCTCCTTCTACCTTCAAAAGTCATACAATAGATTCTCTTAAATCACTTTTATAGAAAAATTGATTATGCATTTTTTGGTAAAATGTAAAATTGATTATGCACCATCCAACCATATGAAAAATCGATTCTATAGCATATACAAAAATAGGAAAATCGATTCTACAACATGTACAAAGATAAGAAAATCGATTCTACAACATCTACAATGATAGGAAAATCGATTTTGAAAAAAAAAATGGAGACAAACCAGTAGGCAAACGAATGAGTTTTATCTTGCTCAAATCAGTTCTCTCTTGTTTTCTTGTTCTGGGCACAACACAACAATCAAACATAATTTCATTTATAGCAAACACAACTTCAGTTGGTAGCACTGGACAGTATAATGAAAAGAAAAGTCATTGGCTCAAAACTGCACCACAGTAAACTCATTCACATGTGCACAAAGGATACGAATGTAAAATGTTACGTGTATGGTATTTGTCATCTGAAATCCAAACATGAATTTCACTCACTCGCCCCTCCTCCTTGGTCACACCAGAAACAAAGAGTGTTAGACTTTTTGCACTTACCAATGTTTTGTTTTGTTTAAAATAGAAAGAGTGATTTACACATTGCTATATTATTTAGATTTTTTGTGTCAGTCTTTATCTTATCTTAAACAATTTATGTGTGTTGCGTTTACTTGTACTTATGCAATTAAGTTTTTTAGATTTCTTTATTTGTTTAAATAGGATCAGTACTCTATTCACGTTGTTATTTCATTTACATGGAATTTTTATGGTAGTGTTTCCATTAGGATGCTTATCTGCTTTAGGTTTATCATTGTTTCATTTCCTTAGACTTCCAATGTCCCTAATATCTTAAAATATTCTTATTATATTTAAAATACAACCACTCATCTTATTTACTTTCATTTAGTTGTTGTATTCATTACTATTTATTATTATTATTACCGTTAATATTATTACAAGAAAATTATTAAATAAAAAAAATAATTAGTTATTATATTAATTAAATTATATACTATTTTATATAATTCAGAGATTAAAAAATAGTATTTAAAGTGATTTTTATTATTAATAAAAATTTATAAAATAGTTTATAAATTGGTATTTAAATTAGTTATCATGTTTTTAGTTACTAGTATTTTAGATTTTAAATTAGCCTTTTTAAACTAATAAGACTATTTTAGAATATAAGTAATTATTAGTTATAATCTTAGTAATTAATGGTTAGACACTAAATTTAAAAAATATTTTATAAATTTGTATTAATAATAAATTTTAGATAGCAATAATATTTTTAGTTTATAAAATTATTTTTAAGTAATATTAATATAGTAACTAATTATTTTAATTTTTAAAATTAGTTTATATTCAATGATTTTCTTGTAGTGAAATATGATAGGAAAATGAAGTAGTTTTACTTGATGAATACTTTTTTAAAAATTTATAATATTTTTTTAGCATGATCATGTAAAATTGATATAAAGTTATATATTTATGTGAATTTTTAATTATCTTCATTTTCAAAACTAATTTAAAAATTATGTATTATCTATAATTATATTTTATATCAGATTAATTTAAATATTTGTTCGATATAACATTGAAATAAATTGAAAAAACATTTAGCCCTATAAATTTATTTATATTTTTTCTCTAATAGCGACTTATATAAAAGCTAATCCTGTAAATATATATATATATATATATGTATATATATTCCTTGATCAAGAAGCTTTGACTATGAATTTTGAACAAGTTCATATAACCAATGATTTATTTTTAAAAAAAAAGTGTAATTCATTTTCTGGGATGTGTTATTTCTTCTTGACGCAAATAAACCCTTAAAAAAATTACGTGAAGGAAACTAATATTTTTATATTTTTAATAATTGATATTTTTCGTCATAAAATTAATATCTACAATACAAGTTATGTCATGTTATACTTATATATGTATATTTATCTCTTTCTCCATTCCAATCCATCCCTTCTCGAAGAGAACATAGAATATGCTAACATAAGGTTCGTTGACATGGAATATGCCAACTAAGGTTATGTTCTTGTTATTAACTAATCGATCACCATAAAAGAGAATGAAGCTTCTTCGTTCATAACACTATAATTATATAAACCAAACGAAAGCTTAGTTAAATATGATATTTTTTAGTTTAATTTTTATGGTAATATATTTTTCCATCAGAAACTCTAAAACCATTAGAAGTGAAAAAAAACACGTCTCTTAAATTATGTATCACCTGTGAGTTGTTTAATTCAAAAAATATTTATTAAACTTTTTTGGCAAATTTAATACAATTATATAGATTTACATCCGTATCCCTCGTCTCAATATCATATTCCTATTTATGGTATTTAGGGTGCACTGCAAGAGCGACAATTACCAAAGGGTGTTTCCGTCATTTTGCTCTCATCCACACTTCGACGGTACCATCAACCAATCTATCCACATGCATAATAATGCACTCAGAAAAGCGCAACGCACCGTTTTTTCATTCTCTGAAGCCGTTTCGTTTGAGACGCTTTACTTTCTGTTGTTTTCTCTCTCACGGCAATGGAAACTCACGGAGGAGGTAAGTGGAGGATACTGTTGCACCTACTCCTTCTCTCTCTGATCTCCACCGTCCGATCATCATCCGCCGTACGATTCCGATCGGCGTGCGGTGCCGCGGAGAGGCAGGTTCCGATGGCGGAGGGTGCAGGCTTCAAGATTGGGCTCTTCGCGGACCTGCATTTTGGAGAGGACGCGTGGACGGAGTGGGGCCCACGCCAAGACGTGAACTCCATTAACGTCATGAATTCGGTGCTCCACCATGAAAATCCAGGTGACGTCACGTTACCGGTTACTGCATTCCTTCTTTACCTGTTAACCACTGTTACACATGACCACTCATGGATGCCAGTTTCACCATAACTATTTCCACTTCGTTAAAACCTAAAAATTCATTAAATAATCATTTTTCAAAAATAAATTTTAATAAATATTTATTCAACAATTTCTCTTACAAAATAAAAAAAAATACAATACTATCAAGAATTTAATATAAAAAGATATACTTTTATGATAAAAGTGTTATAATGACATAAATTTTTGAAAGAAATATTAAATACATAAAGAGTTTTCTAATAATTTAAAATAATAATGAATATGGGAATAAAAATTAGGCATGTATATATAAGATATTATTTACCTCTATTATATTTGAACGATCTAAATATTTCTCGATAATCTTGTTAATGTCTGAACAAGTTTGAAAAATACTTACAATGGAGAAAAATAACACTTTTATGGAAACAAAATAAAATCTTTCCCGAAGTGAAAATATTACAAGGGAAAAGTGAAAAAAATTGTGGGTACATGAAAAATAAAAAAGAACTCATTTACTTGTTTTTACATTGAATGTATATATCTTAATTTTGTTATACTTATGTAAATGTCTTAATTGCAATACAACATACTTATTGTTTCCTTTTTCATTTACTTATCTTCTCTTTCTCTTAATTAAAACATCTTTAAAAAATTCCCCATCTTCTTCTACTTTTTTCTTATTAATTTTTGTTTCATCATGCACAACATTACTTTCCCAATTATAACTTTCCCAATTATAATTTTATTTTCACAAAGCTCAGTTAATGTTTAGCGACGTTGAAAAATGTTGATGTAATTGATTTGCAAAAATAATAACAAACATCATCTAGGTACTTGGTTAAAGGCCATAAATACTTACCATTTATGACAATTAGTGTTAATAAAATAGTGTGTATCTAGACTTTATAGTTTTGTTAAATTTTTATATTTTGGAAGGAAGAATAATAATTTAACTATGCTTTTAATTCTTATAAAATGATTGAGTTTTGATTTTGGTAGTGGTAATTTTTTTTCTTTGCTCTTATTCCCTCAAAGTAGAAAATTTCAATTTTGTTTCTCTCTAATACTGTATATGAACCTAATTAACTATTTATGTGTTAAGATAAAAAAGTTAAATGACCATTCTAGATAACACATACTAGAATTGTAATATGATGTTAATATATTACTTAAAAAAAAATAAGATTCATAAAATATATTATTTATCTATATTAAAATAAATATTAAAAACTAAAAACAAGATTTTAAATAATAAAAATCAGAGCAAAATATTTTACAGAAACTAAACCAAAATTTATATATTTTATAAGAACTGAAATGAATATTTCAATTTTTATAGAATAAAAAATATTTTTTCAATAGGAACGAAAATAAAACTTGTTTTTTTATTTTAAAGAGACTAAAAATATCTATTTTCAAATATTATGATGTGATTCTTATTCTCTATTAAAAATAAATAAATTGGTGCTTATTTTCTAATGTCCATTAACTTTTATTAAATCATATAAAGAAAGACTAATTAGATAATGTATAAATTCAGTTTCTTTATCGGAGTTTATTTAAGATTTCAATCGAATTCATTGTAATTGAAAAATAGTTAACCCAATCTTAATGATAGTTTATAACTGTGAATAAAGACTTATTTTAAAGTTATTTTAAACTATAAGACTTTCGTTGAAAAAATTAAAACTCTAAGAAACAAGTTAAAAATATAATTATAATTTGCATAACAGAATAATTTAAACAAGATAATATAAAAATAACTGTTCCTTTCTAATATGGGATCAAACAACAGTACACATGCTTAGAGATAGTTACATAAATAGCGAGGAACTCAGAACTTATAAGCATACATTAGAACATTTTTTTACTCACAACTTCCTCTATTTTTGTTAATTAATTTCCTTTTGTAATGCCAGGAGCTTCAGATTTCATGAACACCAAGTTCTAATGAAGTTAACTCTCTATGACAGATTTGGTGATATATCTTGGTGATGTCATCACGGCTAACAATATAATGATTGCAAATGCAAGCTTGTATTGGGATCAGGCAATCTCCCCAGCAAGAAATAGGGGCATACCATGGGCCAGTGTATTTGGAAACCATGATGATGCTGCATTTCAGTGGCCATTGGAGTGGTTCTCTGCACCTGGCATTCCTCCAATTCACTGCCCTCAAACCACAACTTCATATTCAGGTACCAAGTATTAAGTAACAGATAATATGTTGGAAATCGCACATAGACAAGATCAGTTTATATTATATAATTGAATGCATAACTCAGCTTACAAGTCGTTTTTGTAAGGCTTAAAGTTCATATTTTAAGATAGTATTAAAACTACTTAAAGTCTATTCTAACAAGAGTTTATTAGGTATCCACCATCAAACCGCTAAGATCACCTTATATAGTCTCACACACGAATTGACTGGTCTCGGTGTGAGGGAGATATGTTGGAGATCCACATCGACTAAAGATAAGGATAATTCATAGTATATATGTGAGTGCAAAGATTTTGGAAAGTTGAGTTAAATTTAAAGTATATTTTCTTAGAAATAAGAAAGATGTAATTAATTCTATGGTTACATATTTGTTGGGTATGGAGAATAGAAGATACCTGATTTTTTCATGCATTCTTGACAGTAGGTTGTCAGCTATTTGCCTGATTGTGAAACTTTCAAAGAATCAATATTCATGAATAGCTTAATTGAAAATAATGAAAATGTTTTATACAAACTCCTTGGTGTTTTATGACTAATTTTGTTTTATTGTATCTCTCATGCTCCTCATAAGATTAAGTTTTTGAGATATTTTCAGTGAAGGGCATATTGGATAAATTTCAGGAGAAGAAGAATGTAGCTTCAAAGGAACAGGACGATTGGAGCTGATGACAGATGAGATCAAGCACAATGGATCATATTCAAGCTATGGCCCAAGAAATCTTTGGCCAAGTGTATCCAACTACGTCCTTCAGGTTTCATCACCTGATGATCCACCATCACCAGTGGCCTTCCTTTACTTCCTTGATTCTGGTGGTGGTTCGTATCCACAAGTCATATCTAATGACCAGGTAGAATGGTTCCGGCAAAAAGCTGAAGAAATTAACCCTGACTCAAGGTAGAATGAAAGTACAAGAAACCAGAAGTTATATTGCTTTAAAGCTACAAACATCCCGCAGCAAGAAAATTAGATATAAATAAACTTTTTAATAGACATTATAAGAGCAGAAAACACAGATATAAAATGAGTCAAACTTATCTCACTGGTGAAAATCAAATCGTGCACCTTCGCTTTTTTAGAAGCTTTCTCATGAATCCTCTCCAAAAATTGAAGGCTATAACTTGAATAAAACATATTGCATGACAGAGTTCCGGAGATTGTTTTCTGGCATATTCCAAGTACGGCTTATAAGGTGGTGGCTCCCAAGTTTGAGATACGAAAGCCTTGTGTAGGATCAATCAACAAGGAACCTGTTGCTGCTCAAGAAGTTGAAACGGGTATCATGGATCTTCTTGTCAATAGAACTTCTGCCAAGGTAAGGTCAAAGCCAGTATGCTAGTAAAATTCTCCAGAACTACCTGTATAGAACAAAAATCAAATCCTCAAGATCCTAGTTGTTAGGTTTGAACCACCAGATGTGTTTGCTTCATGATTTATTTGTTGATTTCAATGACTGCAAGGATATTGTTTGGTTGTCAAATGAGTCTTTGGGGTTTACTGGGAAATTGTGTGAAGTATGAGAAGATTTTCAAAAGATAGTATGGAGGTATATTTTGTCAGTGGGTTAGAACCTAACAATGCTGGAATAAATGATGACATACTTATGTTTGTACCCAGACACTTAGCCAGTAGTCTGTGATAGTATAATGAACAGGTTTCTTCTTCTTATCCATGGATGTATTGGCCATTGTCAAACAATGTAAAGTTTGGTGTGCCTTTTGTTTGATTATTTCTTTTACTTTGTTGTAGCCTTTTTTTTGGTCTATCTGTGAGGTTCTACTTGTCTTTGAATTTTAAGGAAAAACTTACAATGTTCATCTCATATTTTCATTTGTTTTGTACACTAGTGGTAAATAAGTATGAACCTAAGACTTGATCATGCAAGTTATCTAAACACTCTGCCACTAAGTTGACTATAGTGGCTTAAAGTTTTTGAAATCAATTAGAACGTGCCCCATATTTTCATCTGTTGCATGCATGTTTAAAGCAAAATATCTAGGTAGAGAATTTGGTTCTTCTTGATTTTTCTCCCCTTGCCAAGTATGGTTTGAGATTTTCATTTTTCATCATCATCATCATCATCATTTTTGTTTGTTTGTAACTTTTTCTTTTCATAATCTCAGGCAATTTTTGTTGGACACAACCATGGATTGGACTGGTGTTGCCCATACAATAAACTGTGGTTATGCTATGCTAGGCACACTGGTTACGGTGGCTACGGAGATTGGCCTAGAGGAGCACGAATTCTAGAGATAAACCAAACACCATTTTCTCTTCATTCTTGGATAAGGATGGAGGATGGTGAAGTGCATAGTGAAGTTATCTTGAGTTAGAAGTAACGAGCAAATACATACATAAAACTGTAAATGAAATCATGGTAATTATCTAAATTCTAAAATATCAGATTATTGATATTTGTTTGGTGAGTTTTTTTCAAAAGTATTTTTAGGGGAAGAAAACAGAAGTCAATATAGAATGAGTTTCTTTCCAAACTAAAATTAGTTTATAAATAAGTTCATTTCTAAAAATTCTTTGAAATAAATTATCAAAATTACAATTTGTAATTTATATATATAAACTGGTTTTAACTTGTACAAAAGATTAGGGAGAAACTTGTTCAATATTTCTCTTATCATGATAAATCTTTAACACTGTGAGAGTCTAAATTAAGGAAAAGATAGTGAAAACTTTTGAAAGGAATTTATAAGTGTATTATGAAAAACGTTTTCCAAAATTTATAGAAAGCATTTTCTTGGAAAAGATTTCGAAATAATATATATATATATATATATATATATATTATTTTTTATAAAAAGCTTAGGGTTGAGGTTTGCACCCACTTATATACAATGAAAGACTCTAATCTCTAGTCGATGTGGGATCTCCAACACATGAAAAAAGTATTATTAAAAAAAATACAAATATATGGGGGACTATACCAAAACGCATATGTTAACAAAAACGATACATATGTAGATTATACCTATTAATAAAGAATTCTAAGAACATATTAGATGGACACCTGTTATACCAATGAAATGATTATCTATGAATAAATCATAAATTAGTTAACTTATCAGCACACGCATCCCCTTCACGAAAAATATGAGTAACCCTAAACCTGATTTTTTCACAGTAATTAAGACAAATAATATTGTTGGAACATATATGATCCGTTATGGAATGTGCTTTTTAGAATAATTTTTCTAAAATTTATTTTGAAAATAAGTTTTTGTAACAAGACTGAAAGTGTGGGAAGAACTTTGAGGGGTGTGTTAAGAAACACTCATTTCTAACCAGTGATTGATGTAGATTTTCTTTAATTAAAATTTTGGGGTCAAATCTCATTTACTAAAGAATACATTATTGCCCGTTAATCTTATTATTTTAATAGGAAAGATTTATTATATTCAAAGATCCTCTAAAATTAATGAATAAAATAAAATAAAATAAAATATAGAGCGAAATCATAAAGTTGCAGACCAAATAATGTTTAGGTAATGTCTAATTCAAGAAATGTCTCATAGCTATTAATTGAAAATAATTTCTTCAAATTTTAAGACAATAATATGTATATCAAAATGAATCAACACTTAACACATTCAACACGTTCTTGTAGGTAAGACTTTATTCAGTTTTTTTTTTTACTGAATAATGAAGGTCCATTTTCTATTTTTTTTCATGAATTGTCACAGTTATTTTTCATGTATTAAGTTAAAATATGGTTATAAAAAATTAAGAAAAATTTGATATATTTTAGGTAAAACCTTACGATTTTTAATTTCTAAACCACATTTACTCCCAATATTTCACACCATCAAGGAGATGCATAGGTTTTGCCAACAACTATACTTCCTCCAGTCTTAAATATAAACAAAATTAAATTTGGATTAGTTTTAAATAAAAGCAAAACTCAAGTAATTTTACTTCATTTAATGAGTTTATTTCTAAACTACATCTTTCATTTGATTGAATTTTTTTAATAATTCTATTTTATTCGCAAGAACATATTTGTAGTAAAGGAAAATTGTTTTTCTCATATGCAAGATCATATTATAAGACCATTTTTAAATGAGAACTATTTATGGTTACTTGTTTAGAAAAAATCACACCAAAAAAAAATTATATACACAGAAAACTACCTATGCTTATAATTGTTTAAATCCAAATCTATATTAATAGATATAAGAAAATTTCAAAATGTTCTAACATACTTTTCTCTTTTTCCCTTTTTTTCTTCTTTTTAATTTCCCTTCTCATCTTAAAATTCTACTTTATCAAACCCTCATTGTGTTTATAAGAAAGTAAGACTCTTAAGAGCAAGAGAAGTTGCCAGAATATATGGTTATTGAGTTTATTTTCCAACATACTTATGTTGTCATTTTTCTTTTGACTAAAGAAGATGATTGGTTGACCCATAATTTGATGTTTTTTATTGAGTACTTCCATCATGAGAGGTGAACCAAAGTTCATTGCCATGATCTATAAACTTATATAAAGCAAAAGCAGTGTTTTATTAAACTTATAAACCTTGATGGCCAAATGATCTTTAGCAAAACCAGAATATAATTTAGAGAGTTCAATGAACTTTACTTGATAATCATAATCTAAAATAAGTTGCTAAGTTACTAGATATTATTGTTATGAGAAAAGGGTATAAATAATTCATGAACTTTAGCTAAGAAATAAGGCTTAACATTAATGGGGGATTGCTTTTCTTTTCTGGTTCAATTAACATGTTTGCTATGTCCCAGTACAAAGAAACTCACAACTCATGCAACTACATAAAGCAAAGTTTGCTGAACTTTTCTTATCAGAACACCTTTTCTTATCAGAACACCTTGTTGGGACAATGAAACAACACCAAAGTCTCACTTTTTTTTTCTCTCATTTTGTTAGATAACTCATGGAAAAGTATTTATTTGTGCATTCATGACTTTTATTTCCAGGCATGGACCACCATGAATCAGGCTTTTAAATTCTTTCTCCTCAAGTCAAAAACGTGCTCACATCAAGTACACTGGGGCCAAATTTGTGCATAAAATTAGACCAAGTTATATTATACCCTCTCTATTTAGACAATATAATACTCACCTCCATTTTTTTACCCTAAAAAACCTAAAATCCATATAGTTGTTTAGGGATTATTTAGGTTAACATAAAAGGGTGATATAAGCTGCACATGTCTATTTAATGCATTTTCATAACTAAAGTGCTTGTTTGTTTAATGTATTTTCATGAAAGTATTCATATCTAGTTTGGAATCAAGTATAAGGGTTTACCTTTGAAGTTTTCTTCAACATATATCAGAAACATGTTTAGTATATTTTAATGTAGTTATAATAAGAAAACAAGAATATGAAACAGACAAAGTACTTAATGCATTATGTTAATGAAGAAGAAAATCTCAGTGTGACAAAACAGGGGTGTAAGTATAACAATACTATGGATTTCAAAATTTTTTGTGGAAGCAAAAATTGGAAAAAATATGATATTATCTAAGGAGAAAGGATGTGGAGTGCAACTTGCTCTTAAAAATTAAGCATTTGTCATGATATTTCTTGAAAAGTGCAGCAATCAAAATTTCACTATTTCTATGTTAAATGTTGCAGTGGTTATGATAAATTGATTGATGTGCCAAGTCTATGTTTGCATTGCATGGTATTTTGGTGAATTCATTATTATTGTATATGATAGGTCACTCTCACTTGCTATTATTTCTGAAATTACACATGAAGAATTTAACCCCTTCCACACATTAATGGGAAGAGATAAATGCTCCCTAAACTTCAAGCATCAGTTATGATATCCAAGCCTATGATTGAAACTAGAAAACTTACAAACAAAACTCCAAATAGTAGTGTTCCACATAATTCACACTGTGAGAGCTAGCTCATTATGAGTATGAATTGATAAGCATTGTGCAAAGAAATTTCAATGTTTGAGTTACAAGAAAGTGAGACTTTTCATTATGTTACAATTAGACTGTGACACAAATAATCACTTCAAGAAAGAACCTAAGAATGTGGCCAAACAATAAAGGTGGCTAAAGAAAGATGACATTTTTTTAATTAGAACAACTAATGGGAACTCGTGTTGGCCCTATAACCACACATTTCAAAAGAAACATTTAGTTTCCATATTTTACCAATATGTTTTCATGCTTGATTTAGTTGTGACCATCATCATTTTCTTTATGTAGAAGAAATAAAGAAAAGTATTCCCCTTTTCACATTTAGCAATACTTTGGCCTATCTATAACTTTTAGTTCAATTAATGCTAAAATTTGAGTGAGAGATTGATGTTTGAGCTTTTAATCTTTTGCTTTTTGTGTGAAAGATGTTCAATATCCAAAAACCTCTTCAACTAAGTTGTGAAGAAGTAATCCAAGTGTCCATTTAATTACCTTTTGCAGATGACAATTCAATTCTACATTAAAGGTGTTATTTTGACACAAAAGAAACTGAAGTGGAAATACCCCATTTTTTAAACCAAAATTGATTAAAAAATTATAATAAAACCTACTTTGACTGAGATCAACATTCATAACAATCTCCAATTTTCATTTTCTATTAGGCCACTTTGTACCTTCAACTCTGCTAATTACACTTGTTACATGGAGTTAGAAGGAGTTCAATTGTTATACAAGTTGTACAATATTACTCAAACACAACTAAGATTAGATAAGAAGTTTAATGTAATTACTATAAAGGATTTAAATTTTGTAAAGTGAATGAACTTATTATGTTATTTATCTAAGCATATGGCTTTCATTTTCAGTTCTAACTGCCAGGGTCCCATGCCCCTTCCGGAGGGAATGGAAGGTAGAAAACCAAATGGTCATTTGAGTGACTTTGACTAAACCAAACATTTGATATGGACCGTAGCATTTGATGAAATTGACAGTAGCAACAGAAGAGAGACAAGAGAGACCCCATGAGTTCAATGGAGTTTGCCTTTTGAGTAACCACAAGTCATCCAAGTAGGCTAACTCCATTGCCCACATCATTACAACAATACTCATCCTTATGGCTTTCCCAATGCAAACTTCTCCCACATTATTATGACCATGTATTATATACACACACACATATGATGCTCAGTGTCAAAGCACATTGATACCAAGCAAAGAATTTTGAGGCACTCCCCACCCAAAGGACACAAAATCTCACTTGGGGAATCAACAACTTGCTTAAAAGTTTGGAATATCCAAAAGGGTATGGATGTCAGTTGGATTTCATCTCCTTTCAATCACTATTCCGTCTTCCTTGAATAACTAAGCCATTCTGTTTCTTCATGCAACATAAGTCACTAGGTGTAGCATGCTTTATGGAAATTTAGTTCCTTGAAGTAGCCTAACTTTTAGTATTGAGATGACTATGCTTGAGAAATATTCTTGTGTGCACTTTATATGTGGTTTTCTTTCTTTCTTTTACTTTTTTATAATAAAAAAGTATCACTGGTCATGGTATATTTCAATCCTATTGGCCAATAAATGATTGTTACTGAAAATGAAAGTTTATCAGTGGCAGTTTTGGCCCTCACTAGGGTAGGTTTCTTTTATGTTGACAAATGAATAGAACAGCTAGGTGATAAAATAAAATAGAATGGAGATGACTAAAGCATCTTAATTGTTTAGTAGGAATTATGAAATATGTATTTTAAATCTCTAAATTTGACTCTTGGCTTTCCCCCCTTTTTCTTCAATATCAAATATAGGATGTTCTTGAAGAGCAGAAATGTTGTCTGAAGAATTCGGTTTGAATGATGCCATAAATCTTCATGGCAAAGAAGAAGAGCTGGTTTGGATGGGTGAAAAGGCTATTCACTTCTGAGCCAAAGGACAACAAAGTAAGGGGTGTCCACGAATGCATGTTTTGGTTTTTTACAAATTTAACAATTGTCTAACAATGGTGAAGTACTCATTTTGGTTAACATTTTCCTTGTGCACTCTAGAAGCCAAACAAATGGGGATGGAGTTTTGGAAGGATCAAGCAGAAAAAGTATCCTACAATTACAGCTCCAAATAGGACATTGATTGAAGCAAGTGCAGAGCAGAGAAAACATGCTTTAACTGTGGCTATTGCAACTGCAGCAGCTGCTGAAGCTGCAGTTGCTGCTGCACATGCTGCTGCTGAGGTTGTCAAGCTCACAGGTGCTTCTCGTTCTTACTCATATCTTTCCAAGGGAGACAGAAGTTTAGCTGCCATCAAGATCCAAAGCGCATACCGTGCACATCTTGTAAGTTTTCTCAAAACCCTCTATTTCATCTTCTGCAATCTTCACTGAATTGTCAATATGCTTCAAAGTTTAGGTTTGTTGTTTGGAAGAGATTTACATAGACATAATAAACAGACAAGGGACATAGTTTAGAGTAAACTGATTCAAATTGAACAAAGTCTTCTTTTCTATTCCTTTTAGTAGCATACTTGTGCATTGTGGTGGGAAGAGATGGATGAACTGAATGAAGATGGTAATCGTGTCTGGTTTACTTTTCCTTTTTCTACAAAGAATTTGAGTTGTGAGTGTCAGTTTTGATCAATTTGATTATCTTTACTCAAGTGTATCCACTCAAATAAAACAAATATAAATGGACTCACCAAAAAGTTAAACAATTTTAAACTCATGAACTTGAAACTGGGAATGTAACAGGCTAGGAAAGCATTAAGAGCATTGAAGGGAGTCATAAGACTGCAAGCCATAATTCGTGGTCAAGCTGTGAGACGTCAAGTGTCAAAATCTTTACAGAACTTTCCCTCCAATGCAAGAAATCGTTTGGAAATTCTGGAAAGAAGTAGCCATGCTGCTGAACATATCAAGCAAAATCCAAAGCAAAAGAAAAAGTTAGAAGACAAGGAACTGAAGGTAAAGTTTGTGACATTTATTTTAGTAGAAAAGAATGGAGGAAATGGATCAAGAAATTAACAGAACACTGATTTCTATGGTTTACTTTGTGTTAGTGGTTTAAAGTTTAGTAGTTCTCCTCATTCCCTTCCCAAACTTCAGGATTTCCCTCTCAAATCATTTGACTTGGTGCATATGTTAGGTGGAATAGTTTTTACTTTTGATATCATAAGCCAATGAGCAAAGTTTGTATTGAGTTTGAACAATTCCATTGACTAATTCACTCAAGAGTTTTGGTGCAGTCTGAATGGGATAGTCAAAGAACATGGGATTGTAGCTTGCTCTCTAGAGAAGACATTGAAACTATATGGTGTAGAAAACAAGAGGCCATGGTCAAAAGAGAGCGCATGAAGCAGTACTCTTCTTCACAAAGGGTAACACTAACCACAATTGACTTTTTTGCCATAGATATGGTATGGTCTACACAGATTTCCAAAGCTAATAACTAAGGACTAGTTTATGCTTGCTTAATGCATAACTTTCACCCAACAAACATTATTTTAATAGTAACCTCAATTTGATTTGATATTTATCCCATTATGAAGAAAAAAGTTGGAGAGAGAAAGAAAGAATTTTAAGATAAAAGAAAAGGTCAAGTTATTTGAAAAATGAACCTACCTTTTCAAACATTGCTACTAGTGACCAAAACTCAGTTTGCACAGTGGTTACCACTTGTTCAAACATTGCATGAGTATTTGTTATTTGTGAATTTACTGTCTTATATTTTCTTACTTTTTCCTAGGGAGTTATTATAATAATCATGCACTTATCCTTTTTAGGAGAGAAAACATCCTCAAATGGTGGAAGAATCTGTGCACAGCATGAACTTTGGAAGAGAGAGCTGTCGTACACTTGGAGAATGGCTACATAAAGAAACATGTGATTGGGATATGATCTATAAGCCAATTACTCTGCCTTCAAACTTGGTGACAACAAAACAAGAATGGCAAGAAGGTTTGAGTCCACACATTTCAATCCCAAGGAAATCATTTTCTCTTGCAAAAAGAAGCTTAAATGGGGATGAGAGTTCCATGTCAAATTCTCCAGTTTTCCCTACATACATGGCTGTTACTGAATCCAGCAAAGCAAAGATGAGGTCTATTAGCACACCAAAGCAAAGAACAGGAATCTTGGATATATGCTCCAATCACAATGAACCTAACAAGGAAGGAATTTCCTTTTACTCTTCTTGTTATGGTGAAACTAGTACCAATTAAAACAATGCAAGTTACCAACAATGATGCTAGAGTGCAAATAGGCTTTTGTTATCACTATAAGATATAAAATCTGGTTCAATGCATGATGATCTGCTGAAGTCATCAGAAGTATGGAGGGAAAACTAAGCTTATTTGATGTTTGGTCCTTCACACCTTGCAAATCTTCTTCACATACATGTATGAAGTGCTTTTTGTCTGACTGTTACATATATTGTTTTTCTGGTTTTGGAGATCAGAAAATGTTACTACTTGCTGTTGAAAATGGTATACATCTTTTATTTCATTTTTCTAGTATTCTTCATTTATATATCGAAGTTTGCTGCCATAGAAAATTGGAGCTTATACTTTGCAAAATAGCTTCGGATTGTAGTGAAGAAATTTGATTTAGTATTAAATAAAACTATCTCGTGCATAATAATATTTTATGATGTAAATATGAAAGAAAATAAATGGAGTTTGAGAATGTTACCATGAGAGCTTCTCATTATTATTTGATTAAAGTTTGATTTTTTTTTTTTACTTTTCTTTATATTTTTTATTGTCCAAAAAGTGATATATATGACTACAACTAAATAAATAGATAAAAAGAAAAAATTAAAAAAAAAATAAAATTGAAAAGTGGCAAATCAGCCCACCAACCTGTCAACTCATCCTATGATGAGACGGATTACCAATTTCAACCCATATAACCTTGGTGGACCAACTAGTCTTTCTTGTTTTTGGTGGACCACTGACAAATCGGTCCAAAACGAATCGGACTGACGCATTTTACTACACTTAATCTTGGGTCTCGGCCATGAATGTCAACGGGATCAACCATGTATGTACAAATATGATTTTGAAAGATAATTTCTACTTTCAATTTGAAATAATTATTTTTGAAACAAAAAAATTCTACTAAACAGGAATTTATTAAGTTTCTAATGAATTTCTTTGAATGCATTGTTTCAAAAACATGTGGGTTCTACTAGCTACACCAAGCTGCATTAATTTATATATAATGTATGAGAGATAATTTTTTTTGCATCTGTAATTATCAAATCTAACGTACATTCATTATTTGGATCAGAACAAGATATGAGAGACCAAGTCTTCACTCGTTAAATATGTATCAAATTAAAAAATAAACATATTCAGACATGGTCAATTTTAGACAAGTTCTCATTTTCCAAATCTTCTTCTATTGGATATCTACAAGATTTTTATTGAAGATTTTCAAAGTTAATAAATTTGCACCAGTTTTCATTTATTTGGCCTCTTAAATATGTTTGCATAGTTAGTTGCATGAGATTGAAGTGAAGGGTGTTGAAGATTTGGCAAAAGAATGGAAGGAACAGTGAAGCTGATTGCTACACCTCAAAGCTTCCCTTGTGCAAGGGTTGAATGGGCCTTAAGGATAAAGGGTGTGGAATATGAGTACTTGCAAGAAAACTTGGCAAATAAGAGTCCTTTGCTTCTTCAGTCCAACCCTGTCCACAAGAAAGTTCCTGTGTTCCTTCACAATCACAACCCACTTCCTGAATCACTTGTGATCCTTGAATACATAGATGAGACATGGAAGGATAACCCTTTGCTACCACTTGATCCATATCAGAGAGCACAGGCTCGCTTCTGGGCCAGGTTTATTGATGAGAAGGTACACACACAAACATAATATCACATTCAACCTCTTCATTACCCTTCTCCTTACCCTTTTTTTGGCAATTCTTGTGTGAGGGAGATCTTAAGACTGAAGTATGTTTCATGTTATTCAAGATTTGGTCAAAATTGATGGTTTCATTTTAGTCATGGTGTTTATGAAACTATGCTTTGGTTTCATTTTAGTCAAAATTGATAAGTTCTTTGTTTTTCACTTTATTCAAAACTATGTTTTTTCCCTTCAGAAAAAATGAATGTTTTTAAAACTTTATGAACTAAAGCTAGTTTTGATCAAGACATCACATACTTATAATCAGCTTAGAAAAAAGAGGTTCCATGGGCTTGTTGAAATTCCTGCTATATATGTGTGTTATTTAGAAGTTGGACCTAACTTGGCATGAGAATCCACCCATGATTCTAATTCTTTGTTGGTCACCATTGCACCTAGCAAACTGATACCACTTTTAAAATAGATTCTAGTAATAATCTCCTTTTTTTTTCCTCTGATCACACAACTCACATTGTTCACACACAAAGATATGCTCTCACAACACAAATGTTGGTAGAACAAAAGTAAATCGGTTAAAAGCACTCTTGAAGGGCTTATAAACCCTCTTTCTGTTACAATCCAGTTGTTATGTTTTAAAAACAGAACCAAAGCTAACTACTAACTCTAACTCTGTTTTAAAAGAGTTATAGAACAGAAATCATAGTTTTGTTTTGGTCATAACATGAAGAAAAACTATTGCACAATTTGAGTGCATGAGTACATGAAGCTGTAGATGTGTGATGAAGCTACTTTTGTTGGAAACAGGTTTTGTATGGTGTATGGGGAGCAACTGTGGCTGAAGGAGAAGAGAAGGGAAAGGCTGTGGATGCTGCACTAGAGTCATTGGCATTTCTTGAGAAGGAAATTGAAGGGAAAAAGTATTTTGGTGGAGACAAGATTGGTTATCTTGATATAGCAGCTGGTTGGTTGTCTCATTGGCTCAGTGTCCTTGAAGAGCTTGGAGAAATGGAACTTCTGAATGCTGAGAGATTCCCTTCTCTTCATCAATGGAGTCACAACTTCATTCAGACTTCACCTGTCAAAGATTGCATTCCATCCAGGGAAAGTGTTGCTGAATATTTCAGCTTTGGCATCAACTACACGCGTTCCTTAGCATCCAATAAATCTTGAATATGCATCTTTATAATTGGTTCATGTTGTTGGTATTGGAATTGAATTTTCCTTCATATGGTGTTGGTTATGTTATCATATGTAATTGTGTGTGATCAATGACTAATCAGTTTATGTGTGGTGTGTTTTAATAGAATGAAATTATTGGTAATTTACTGTTTGTTTCTCTTTAGAGAAAGAAAGAACTTTTACTTCTGTTTTTGTTGTCTTGTTCAGCACTAAAGATTTATAAAACTCAAGTATATTATCTAAATCATTTAACATATAAAGGAAGGATATATTGTACAACTCAAGGTGCAATGTTTATGAGCATTACTTCAATGTTCCCTTTCAAAATAAAATTCCTTAGTTTTCTGAAAATGTTCACTATGTCCTGAGAAATTTACAATTTTATTTTGGTTGTGAATTGAATATAAGTGGAGACAAGTTTTCAGATAATAAAAAAAAAGTATCTTCAAGCATGAGGTACTTAATTTATTTGCATATGTTCCAACTCGTTATTTTTTATTTAGTGTCTCTATCGAAAAACTCCCCCAATATTAGTTAAACGTTTTTTAATTGGATATTCATAACATTAATTTATTATTCTAGGTGCTTGTAATGGGAGGATGATTATGCTTTTAGGTTTGATAAGGTTGGTGAAATTATGTTCTGAGATGTTCAAATTAGGTGTAACTGTTAGCAATATTCATTATTTGGTTAGTTGTGTTATATTGAACACAAAAAAGAATATTGTGGACAACCACAAATAATGTGACAAATCAAATAAGATACACCATTTGCAAAAGATGGTTTGGAGCTGACTTACTCATTAGTTCTATCCTTTATGGTAGTAAATGAATGCTTGAGCTACAACATTAATGAATACCTTGGCTTAGAATGTAGGTGTTTCTTGTTGCTTGTCCTAAGTATTTGTATTGGTAGTTTGGTAACCCTAGTTCATTGACTTAATGTCAATTTCAAATATTGTACAATTAGGCCATTGAAAATTGAAGTACATAAAACATAATAATGAATTTCTTTTTGTAATATACAAGGCAATTTGTTAAAACCTTGAGAAGGACTTCATATTGATATCACTGATGTTTCGCCATCTCAAATCTATTGATAGTAACGGAGAAAATGGTGAGGAGAGAAGTTTGCAAATCCAAAGTTGTATATTTGTAAAATGTTAAAAGTTTAATTATCGATTTCAACTCAATTTTCATTATTTCACGTAATTTACCAATTGAATTTAGTGATAATATATGAAAAAAAATAAAAATACAAAACAAGATCACGTAATCACTTTGAAAACTTTGATGAAAAGGGCACAAAAAACAAACTGACGTTAACATTTGAAAAATAAAGATAACTACGGAATAAAATATGAAAGCTAATATCAAATAAACAATCAATTTAATACATCGAGTATTACTATGCTTCTACAGTGTTTAAAGGGAAAATATACACGTAATCCATGAACTATGCAGCATAATTTCTAGTACTTTTGAAACTGCTTATATAAGTTCACAACTTTAAAAGACTTCATGAAAGAGGGTATTACCATAGGGACTAAATAGATGGATAATTCAAAAGATTACGAAGAGAAAAAGGAAAAGGAAAAATTTAGTAGTTTCTGAAGAGAAAGACCACGAAAAACAAATGGCTGGAGCTGCGATGATAAGTGAAGTTAATGGCAAACATTTTAACCAAAATGGTTATCAATACTACTTGTTTGGATCCACAAGTAACATGAGAACCTACTTAAAAAGGTATACAGCCCATAAATTCTAAATCCAAAATAAATAAAACCAAAAACAAAATGATGCATCCGGAAAGATGAAACAAATACTCTCATCAATCTACCTACAGACTTATCGGGCTGCTTGACCTTGTGCATGTTCCAGAAGTTGACTAACTAACTTGTAGGTGCGCCCGTTAAGGGCCTTGGTATGGTCTATCAACTGCTCATACCTGCAGAGGTTGTAATTAAAGATCAATGGTCTTAAAAAATATGACACACAACATGTAGATAAAGGAGTCAACATGACTGGGGGAGAATATTATAGTACATGAAGAAGCAATAAAAGCCCTTGACTATCAAGTTAGTGATCAATGTTAACTTACACGTTTGGATGATTAGGCTCCATGATAACCGTTCCAGTGTGAGAGTCAATTTTGGCATCAAGCTTTGAGCTACGGATGAGATTAACAATCCATCTCTCAGCCTCCTCATAATTCAAATTTAACTTCTCAGCCAGCACTCTGCAAAAATATCAGAAGTGAACAACCTTATCTTGGAATTTTGGTTGGCACTACAGATCCCCAATATGTCATTTAGGGGTGTTACATGACAAGTATACCACAGGAAATCGTCTAGAGAAGCAAATACAGACAGAAAATATAACATCATGTAACAAAAAGAATATAAATTTGGGAAATACAGTTAAGAGCTAGAGTAAAAGCTTTCAAGGCCACAAAATAAAAGGAAGAAAAGATCAATGGCAGAGCTGCTACATTGTGTTTTCACAGGTGCACAGTTATGGCACATAGGAAAAATTATAAAGCCAGAGAGATAGCTATGACTTCTTATATTATAAAAGTGCATACCCCATGTCAATACGTTGATGTATTCTACAGTATGTCTCAAAGATAAATAGCCTAGCATTTTCAAGGAACTCATCCCTTAGTGGTACAGTTGAAAAGTTGCTTTCTTCAACCCTTTTACCAAGGAAGGGATCATTGAGAATTACCTGCATTTTTAAAAAGAGTAAGCATTATATAATCAAGCAACAAAAGTATTGGTATCATGGACACATACGAAAAAAGGGAAACTGAATAAGCCACATGGGTTACATCACTCCTATAGTTGAAATATGTTCGCTAGCCAAAAGAAACCAAGCTTACTTCTTCACATTCCCTCATCTTCTTCTGTGCCCCATCAAAGTCATAGTTGACATAAACACAAGCCAAAAACTCAGTGATGGGATCTTTATATGAATGCTGCTCTTGTTGAATAACTTTAATAAAATCTTTGAATTGTGGCCTCCTCCTCTTATTAACAATGAATGCTGTGGCCAGGTATCGTAAAAGGTGTGGAGCACTAGTTTGGATAGCATTTAGATACCTGAAAATTACATCATATATAGATCAAGCAACATAGCAAATACTAAGCCCAGAAGAGACAACCATAAACCAGCCCCAAAGAAAGGAAGAAATTGATCAGTTTGACAAGGATTAATAATAAAAGTAAAACGTGTAAAATATCCTGAATGTAATCTACAGTAGCATAGGAAAGGAGAGGTATGGCATACTTGTCCTGATTGAACAGATCAATTATTTGTGTTCTTCCATTATCATGATTAAAAAAGATGAACAGACTCCAATGCATCAGCCATATTCTGCTTTGCACCTGGTTCAAAGGCGATGCAAAACTCTGCAACAAAGTTCTCCAATTTATATTAATATAATAAGCATAACAAACAAGTACATGTTTCCACTCCAAAAATTAACTGACAAACGAGAACAACCTTTGAGTCAATGATTTCCTTCAAGCGATTGAGCTCTTCAAGAGCAATGTCCCAGTTCTGCATCAAAATTTCAGCTGCCAGCTTCCCCCACAATGCACTCAAGCTCCTTTCACTATTTGTGCACAAAGTTCTGTACTGATAAAGATAGTCAGCAGCACCAGAGTAATTCCCACACTCAAACTGAAATTTGGCATATTGGTAAAGTGCCTCAATTTGAGCAGGACCAATCTGTTCCAGCAAACAGATGATTTAAGCAGTCAGTACGAACTCAAACACCACAGGATTCAAACTTCAAAACTGGGACAAATCTTTTAAGAACCTCTAAAATAATGCAGCAAACAACTAAGAAAACAAAATGCTTAAATAAAATTAGGAAACAAACAATGCAATCACGTTATCAGGATACAATCTCAATCAAAGCTTATAAGAGAGAAATTATTAAAAAAAAGTGTAATCCAGTTACCTTAAAACATTTTCTAAATCTTACTAGTATAAAGAACCTTTTGGGTAACTAGCACCTCCTATTCTACCACATCCAAAGCTGCGAAAAACAACCTTATAATTCTGCTACAAAGATTCCAGTCCTAACATACCAAACCGACAAGCAATAAAATCCTTCAAAATAAATCAACATTTTTTATCCACACACTAAGTAATCAAGGGCCTGCCAATTGTTATAAAACAATATTCAACTGTTATGTAACACTCTTATACATAGAGCTTCATATCCTTATTAGCAAGAGACATTTGTAAAGCTTACTAGCATGATAACATCACTAAAAACCTTTAGAGCAACTAGTATATCCTATCCTACCACTACCAGCCAAAGCTTTACCTATATCCACCAAAAACAACGTTATCAATTTGCACTCAACATTCCAATCCTAATCCACCAAACCGATTTCTTTTCCAAATACCACTAATTAAACCCACGTTTAAAACCCAATTGTCAAGCAATATTCTCATAGAAATCTCAAGACATGTGAGGACTGATTGTTAATTTGCTTCAAACCTGATATCGGTCATTGAGCATCTGGAGGTTATACTGCTTGTCAGCCCGGAGCTCCTGCACGGCGGAGGCATTCTGGAGGAAGGAGACGAGGGGGGCGGCGGCCTCCTCGAGGGACTTGAGGCGAGCGACAACCTCGGCTCGGCGCTCAACCATGTCATGTGGAACATCCTCGGTGTGGTAGAGGCTCTTGTGGATGTCCATGGCGTAATCAACCATGTTGGTGTTGTTGAGGAGGTCGATCTTCGCCTTCAGAATGTGGTCATCATCATATAGCTGGCGCTCCTGCAGAAACTCCAGAAGTGGGAACACCAAATGCCTGTCGAGGTTCGGCGCCATCCGCGGGGTAAGGTCATAATCAGCCATTTTTCTCCACACTTCGGATTCGTTTCTAAATTCTCACTTCTTCTTCTGCTAGGGCACACACAAACACTAATTCAATACAATATAATACACGATAAAATAATCTCTTTGTCATGTGTTCCGATTAAACGGAATTTTGGTGAACTGAAAAGTGCCTTATGTGCGGCGGCGTAAACCTACCTCTTGCTGCTGCTGTGACGGTGGATGAGCGAAAACCTACCTCTTGCTGCTGCGGCGTCGTGTGGAGATAGGGCTCCGACAGAGGCAAGATGCAGAGACGCGAACACTGAGTACCCGATAATAGGGTTTAAAAACAAGAGGACCAAACGGCGTCGTTGAGGACTTTGGTAAAATGAGAGAAAAATATGGAACACTATTGCTTTGTGGAAAAAAAAAACGCAAGTATCAAAAACAGTAAACTGTGGGCTTATACTTTAGGCAATTGCTTCCTGCACCCGATCAGTTGTGACTGGGCACCCGACACACTTTTAAAAATCCTAAAATGCCCTGTCTTCTTCATTTACGGATAAAAATATCCGGAATTGCTCGTTGCTTACGGATAAAAATATCCGGAACTGATCGTTGCTTACGGATAAAAATATCCGGAAGCCACAGTTGTGCCTACGGATAAAAATATCTGGAAGCCAGCCACAGTTTTGCCTACGGATAAAAATATCCGGACCTAACTATATTCCGGATAAAAATATCCGTAAGTCAAAACAAACTTACGGATAAAAATATCCGGACCCCAAACTCCCTTACGGATAAAAATATCTGCACCTCTCAAAAGTCACTTGCGGATAAAAA
>Ga0123342_1000807_pt1 | contig 51093 bp, 26 predicted proteins | sample Turbeawhitnodule_FD_89960 | JGI IMG/M metagenome (GOLD analysis project Ga0123342, IMG submission 89960) | Root nodule microbial communities of legume samples collected from Mexico - Turtle bean Mexico white nodule | ecosystem: Host-associated > Plants > Roots > Nodule | place: Mexico: Nepantla...
AGAATATAAGATTATTCTGTCTCTGTAAAGAAGGTATATAAAGGTAAGTGTTTATTTCTATTATAATTATTTATAATACTTGATGAGATCTAATCTAATAGATATTGAAAAACATTAAAAAAAACATAGGATTCTGTCACTGTTCTGTAATGAAGGTTATAAAGGTAAGTGTCTATTTATATTATAATTAATTATTTATGATACCTGATGAGATCTAATTTGATAGAGACTGAGAAACATTAAGAACATATGATTCTGTCTCTATAAAGAAGGTTATATAAAGATAAGTGTTTATTTTTATTATAATTATTTATGATACCTGATGAGATCTAATATGATAGATATTAAAAAACATTAAAAACATAGGATTCTCCCTGTAAATAAGGTTATAAAGGTAAGTATTTATTTCTATTATAATTATTTATGATACCTTATGAGATCTAATTTGATAGAGATTGGAAAACATTAAAAACATAGGATTCTATCTATGTAAAAAAAAGTTATAAAGGTAAGTGCTTATTTCTATTGTAATTATTTATGATATTTATAATATCCGATGAGATTTAATTTAATAAAGATCGAAAAACATAAGATTTTGTCTCTCTGTAAAGAAGGTCATAAAGGTAAATATTTATCTCTATTGTGAATGTATGAAATTTCAAAATCATATATTTTGTAAGATCTTTATATCATAGAAAAAGTTTGTCCATTTTATTATTTACAAATGTAAATCAATTAACTATGTGAGAATTTATTTTACCATGCAATCAACTAAAAAGAATCTATGAAGTATTTGAAACTTAATTAACTTGAATAATAGCTTGCATATTTTCAGTCACGAAACAACATAGAAAACAGAAAATTTCTAGGGTGCTGAGAGGCACAGATTCCCTTTTAAAATTTTGTACTTATTGCTCAAACTCATGAAGATTTGCTGTAACGAGAAGAAAAGTGTTGGTAAGTGAGACTCAATTATAACAAGGTGAATCCTCAGTTCTTGGCCAATCGAAAAGCATGCACCAAACCATAGTTCATCTTCTACAATAGCTGGACCACAGAAACATTGCATGCAAAACCACCTTAAAGATTGCATCAGAATCATCATTGATGTGGTCTCCACGTGAGGCACATAGATATTCAGCAGAAGACAGAGCTCGTCACCATTTTAAATCATTCCTATTGTAACAGTCTGGTAGCCATCGAATATTTATGAGATGCTTTCATCAGAACGGTGTTCAGCCAAATTCAATTTGTGTTTTTCCATACTTTTTATCAGTAATCTGTCTGTCTTGTACCTTTCATCTTCCTATATGAAAACAACCAAAAACCTAATAATTGTGTCTATTATTGTTTTATCATTGTTATCAATAACAAACATACCACCATACTATCTGTCATATAAACAAAATAATTCGAAAAATCAATGTATAAAATGACAAACAAGAATATAATAATGTTTTTGTCACAATAAATGAAAATTATGTAACTATTCATAATGTCTATTAAATTTTACTGAATGAATTTGCATGTTTTTTTTAAATGGAAGTACTAATCGATTTTCTTATTTCTGGTATTTATCTTTTGATTAGTTTCTGGTATAAGTCTTATAAACAATTAATCTTCTTCTTCTCTTCTCGGTCTCTTACTATCATTACTATATTGGACTTTCGACTATTGGATTCAGACAATTAATCTTCTTCTTCTCTTCTCGATCTCTTGAACTTTCATTACTATACTGAACTTTCGACTATTGGATTCATTGATTTGGACTTGGACTGATTCTTAAATGTTAAATATGGACTCTTACTTATCTGCTTGGTCAGGTTCAACTCTCATTGATACATTGATATGGACTCTTATTAAGTATACTTTAAATGTTTTAGGTCTATTTATTAAACATTGATACAATATTTTCTTGTTCTACTATTTATTTATTTTAGTTTAATTTTCATAATATTAACAACCTCTAGATTTTTCTGCCACTCCTCCTAACTAGGCAACTTTAAAATAGAAAGACACATTTAATCACATGTATCAGAAAGTGGGTACTTGTCAAAAAGTTTTTGTTCCACCACTGTGTTGAATCTCTTGTTTCATCGATCTGATCCACGAGTTGTGCTCAGCAGTCTAATCAGATTTAAGAAATGCGTAGAGAAACCATGCAACAGCAAATTTATGAACATTAATCGAGCATGAGAAACATGAAAGAAATCCACACACATTACAACAGAAGAATACAAAAAAAGATAACAAAGTGCTGAAAATGCACGATTCAAAGCATTGGGTAGGTATGCATATATTGGGGCTTCACTAGGGGCCTCCCTTATTCTAAGAGTGAGCTTGAAACTTAACAGAGAAAGTGACAAAGTTAGCTTTGGAAAACGTGGTGAGTGGAGGAGTTTATTCCTAGAATATACCCATATGCCTCAATTTTATCTGCATTCATTTCTGTTGTTTCATAGATATAATGATTTGCATGTTGATTCATGTGGTTTTCCCCAAAACATCACTATAAAAAGTCAACTTTGAGGGTTTTCAAAGCATAACTGTGTGTTCTGTGCCATTAAAATCGTAGTGGTGAAGGCACTGAGGAAAGAAACCTACATATCCTCTAATGGTAGTTTCTGCGAAAGTGGGTACTAGAATTTGTATAACATTTACCTAAAAAGGAACAACAGAAGAAAAAGCATGTGAATTAAAGTAAAATTAAGGTCTAAATGACGCAGTTACGTGTACAAAAAGGAAAATCGGTGGAACCCTGCAAGTGTTTGTCGGCATAGTTTGTCTGATATAACCATTTTATTCACACGATTGAATAGGGTTTGATGATCTAACAGGACAATAATGTTTAATGTTATCTATTTTTTCTTTAATAGAATAGGTATTACAGTCACTTATATATTATCTAGTTAAATTTTTGTTATTATAAATTCAAGGAGATGATTCTACATTTAATTTGTAAATTAATTGATAAAGAAAAATTTACATTCATTTATACATCGTTAACATCTAATCTCCAACTTTATTATTATGAATAACAAGTTTTTTAGTATTTGATATAACATATACTTAAAAATTGAATTTAGAGTTATTAGTTAAACTATAACATATATATACTAATTGAGTAGGTATTAACCAAATAAATATTTTTTTAAATCATTGAAGATATTTCTTTTTGCATTTCTGTAATTTTCTTCCTGCACCCCTACATTTTTTGAAATACCAGAATTGTCCTTAATAATTTTGGATGATTTCGAAATAAAAATTTCATGAGTAAAAGGTGTTTTCAGAATAGAGTTTCGTAAGTAAAGTGGATTTCTGTAATAGAAAATCCAGAAGACAAAACCCATTCCAAAATATATTTTTTAATTTTTTGAATGATAAATTCAAAATTCATAAAATTTATTCAGAAAGTTTCCAAAAATAATAATCTAGAAGTTATTTTTATAAAGGATATAAATTGGTCTTTTCTAAAAATGACAAGATGTAGGAAGCCTTTTGTTCGGGTGCGAGAGAAACATCCATTAAATTGTAGGTCAATCTGACTAAGATCTATTTTGAATCCTATTTAAGAGATTCCTTGATTTGGATTGCTGATTAAGATCTATTTTGAATCCTATTTAAGAGATTCCTTAATTTGGATCGAAGTAATGTCACTTCATCTTTATCAAACTTACTACAATCTATTTTTTTTTGTTATTTTAAGATGGTTAAAGATTTTTTTTTTTTACGTGACTGTTATTTTAAGATGGTTAAAGATTATAACGAGAAATCGTGTAGTATATATTATATAGAATAATGTTTACTTTTATTCAAAGTTTGAAGGCTATCTTATTATATCACTAGTAGATCATTCTTTAAAAGTTTATAGCTATATAATATACAAATATCATCTCTCAGAGTTTATATTTACTAGTAATAAATAAATATTAACCTATTCAGTTGTTTTCATGTATTATTTGTTAAAACCGACCTCTTTTAAAAGTATTAAATTGACGGAAGAAATACGTTTTAAATGATAGGTGAAGCTATCGCAACCGAACGTTACACAATATAGTAATGAAGTGGAATGACGAAATGTTAGCATATGTCATAAAGAGAAAGACAGAATAAAAGTTATTTCAGAAAAAACCACTAAACTATTCAGAAAATTGCTTCCAATGAACTACAAAAGTTATTTCAACAAAAAATCAAAAAATCAGTCAAAGTCAAGAAAAAAACTCACAAAGAGTAGTTTAAGTTTAAAATTATAGTAAAAAAAATTAAAAAATAAAATACTTTATTAATATAAGTTATGAGTCGATTTTTTTTTTTTTATCAGAAAAAGTTATGGATCGGTTAACATATATAATGTAGAAATATATTATTTAATACGTAAAACTATAAAGTATTGATCACATTTCATTCAATCCTAGTTGATAATCTATACTATTATGCTTTTTTTAAAAAATTGGAATTTCTCTCAAACTTGCATATTTGTACTTATTATTTATGCAAATATAGATGATTATATCGTCCAACATTTCAAAATAAACATTTAAAATATTTATAAAGTTTCTGTAATATTTACATATTTCTCCAAATATTACATTCAAATAAAATGAAAGATTTTCAAATATTACATTCAAAATGAAATAAAAGCTTTTCAATAGTAATTTATTTAAAATATTTCATCAATAATATTTATTTAACTTATTTCATCAATTCAGTATTGTTTTTATTTAGTTAGACAACTTATGGAAGATGTCATGAGTACTAACATCATATGGTAACACTTGTTTGTTCTATACTTAATAATATGTTTAGTTATTGATCACATTTCATTCAATCCTAATTGATAATCTATACTATTATGCTTTTTTTTTTAAATTGGAATTTCTCTCAAACTTGCATATTAAAAAAAATTAATATTTTTCATTCCTTGAGATTTTCGTCTTAAAAAGTTATTGTTAATAATATCACATTATTTAGGAGTTGAGGTCAAGAGTACTTTAAATACAACTTTCTCCCTTAAACTACAGATACACCTTTTAAGGACAAAACTGTGACGGAATTCTAAACTCCAGAGTGAACAATACACACAAAAATTATTAAATAAAAAGTAAGTTTAGAGACAAAAATAATTAGTCACTATATCGACTAAATTATATATTATTTTAGAGATTACAAAATTATTGGTATCTAAAGTAGTTTTATTATTAATAAAAAATTATAAAATAATTTATAAATTAGTATCTAAATTAACTATCAAATTTTAGCTATTAATATTTTAGATTATAAATTAGTTTCTAAAAAATTAACATAGATTAATTTATTTAAATGAATTATTTTTAAATCTATCTAAACCACTTAGCTCAACCTAGATTTGAACTAACTCGACTCGACCTTGACTAATGGATTTAGCCTGACTCTAACCAAGATCAACTTAACTCAACTTAGTGCTACCTTACTTGGTATGATTTTACCTAATAATTCATAACTTAAAATAATCTAGATATACCTTGATTTTGAATTTTTAAAATTCAAAAAATTATTCAAATATATGTCCAATGTTAATCTAAATAAATAGATTAGACTTAAAATAAAAATATAATTTGAATTTACAATAATTTTATTGAAATAGATTTAAAATAATATGAATTTGAATAACTATAGATTAGATTTTACAATTTAGATATGAAAAAGGAAACAACTTCCTATAATCTAGTCTAATTTGAAATCTATTGTCAAAATTAATATTAACCAAGTTTTTCTATAATATTTTAAAAATCATCTCTCAATTTAATATGAAAATTAAATATTAATTATTTTTCTGATTTTTCTTTTTCATTTTTACACTCTAAATCACATAATTAAAATAAACAAAAATATAATTAATTTGAAACAATTTGTTTTTAAAAATGTTTCGGACAGAGATTGTAACTTACATATTTGCCTATTCCTAGTAAAGTTGGGATTTCCAATATTTGTTTATATAAAATTTATTCATTATTTTATTTTGTTTAAAATATTTTGAGCAACTTAAGGTAGTTTCCTTGTACATGGGTTTCGGGACACATTTTGTTGTCGTTGTGATGCTCAATTTTCTTAAAAAAAAGATCTGAAGAAGAACCTAAGTGTTGATAAGAAATAATGGTCTTTTTTACGCGTGAAGACCATACGAATTTGACTATAAAATTGGCTTTACCTTGTGATTGGTAGAAACAGATGATGTTTTTGGAACTTTCAACCTTAATCTTCTCATTTTTCTGCATTCCTTAACTTAACTGCGAAGCATCCTTAACTATATAACCAAAAAAATTCCTCAGAAAGCTTCATCTGCAATTTCTCTGCTACAAAGCCCTTCTATTTTCTGCAACCAAGTTTTTATAATATGGTAGGTCACTTCCTTCAAAAAAAATCTCTTTAATTTCATTATTTATATACTTTCTTAATCCCTGTGCAACTTTTTTTAGGGTTTAGTTTTCACACAGTAAAATTTTTAGATTGTCTATTAATTGAAAATTAATCTAAATATTTAAAAAAAAAATAGTATTATGGTATTTATTAATTTAGAGTTTAATGATTGTACTGTTTTAATTGACTTTTACATCATTATTACTTCATGATTTTTGCATATCATATTTTCATCAATTTACAATTAAAACATAAAAGTATGAGAAAATAGTTAATGGGGAATTGCAAGTAAATTTTCATTTTCTCTAATTTATATATATGTTTGAATTCACTTATTTCAATTATTGTGCTTCATTGACTCAAGGTCTGAAGACCAAGACCAACCTTTTCTTTCTTCCTACACCTCCATAATTTCTTGTGTAACCCCATACTTCCTAAATACTAAAAATATCTTATTTTTATTTTATCCATGTTTTTATTTATTTTGGAATAAGTGATTTAGAAAAACTTTGTATTATAGAAATAGAAGATATTTTAAGACTGAGAAAACCTTCTAAATTCTATAATTTAATACATTCATAGTATCCAGAAGATATTTTCATATTATAGAATCTAAAAATTATTTTCAAATTCGGAAATATTCTTCGAATTCTATAATCCAGATGTATTTTTTTTAAAAAAAATTGGATTGTAGAGTCCAAAAGATATTTCTAAATTCAAAAATACCTTTCGAATTTACAATTTGGGAGGTGTAAATAGATAAAAAAATACTTTTCCATATTTTAGAATGCATAATGTATTCTTTTAAAGACAAAATGATATTTTCGACTGACCTATGAAAATATCGTAAGAATGCATGAAAGTGCAAAAAAGAAACACCCTTGGAACAAACTGAAACATACATGGTATTAGTTAAGCCCAAAAGACCAACCTCTTTGAACAAACCTTATGGTGAGAGAAGATCAAAGTGTGTCATTCATTTTAGACTTTTTTTTCTTCTAAACTAAATAGCATAGTGAACCTTATATGATTGCCTATTTCGAAAAATAATCAAAACAATCAAGCTATTTCAAATTTTTTTCTTAAATTCTTGCTCTATTGTGTCGGGAAGAACAAAAGTTTTGGCATAATGTTTTAATAACGCGCATACTTTTAGCTTGATGAAACATGTTAACTATGAACTGACTAATCTGCTTGTCGATTCTGTAGGAACAAACACTCTCCTTTGAATTTGAGGTATTGTTGCTTTCTACATTATCTATTTTAGTTATGTTTCATCTGTTCATATTCAAATTTTGGTTTCCTATGTGAAAAACTTGTTGACATTATTTTCCTGATAATTTATATCAGCATGAATTTGTTCAAAACACTGAAAGAGTAAAATCTGTTGATCTCCATCCAAGTGAGCCATGGTATGTAACAAACCTTCTATATTGACTTGTTTAACATTTTTTATGGCACCTTCAACGAATTACATGTGATATATGTTTCTCATGCAGGATTCTACTGGGTTTATATTCAGGAACTGTTTCTATTTGGAACTACCAGACAAAGGTAATCAATTATACCTGCACTTATGTACTAAGTACAATGACACAATTGATAATAGTAATGTAGGAGATCCCAGATAGATATTTCATTCTTTACAAGTGAACGTAAAACTTACTTTATAAGCTGATTTTATGAGGTTGAGTTAGACTTAAAGTTCACTTCTTAACATGATATCATAGTCATTTCAAACCTGTCTTAGTGATTGTTTGTTGGTCTATTAGATCACTTACTATTGGGTCGTTATTACGTACGAGTTGATATACTCGGCGTGAGGGAAATGTGTTGGAAATTTCACATCGACTAGATATTAAGACATTTCATTCTTTATAAGTGTGTGCCATTAGACTATAGAACTAGTAGTTGTTCTGTATCTGTCTGCTTGGAACTTTATTGTTAACCTTCATTTTGATACCTTTTCTTATTTTGATAATATGGCAGTGTGAAGAGAAGTCTTTAAAAGTCAGCGAATCCCCTGGTAAATTACAACACTTGTGTGACTTACAAACTTTTGCTTCCTCTGTTATAATTTTATTTGTGCTACATGTCTCAGTATCTTACGTTTGTTCTGTGTTTTTTTTTCCAATGTTTGCAGTCAGATCAGCAAAGTTCATTCCTCGGGAAAACTGGATTGTTGCAGCTACAGATGACAAATATATTCGCGTCTACAATTATGACAAAATGGAAAAGATAGTAGAATTTGAGGAACACAAAGATTATATAAGGAGTTTAGCAGTTCATCCTTTCTTGCCATATGTAGTGTCAGCTTCAGATGATCAAGTTCTAAAAGTGTGGAATTGGAAGGAAGGTTGGTCTTGTGTTGAGAATTTTGAAGGGCATTCACACTATGTGATGCAAGTGGCATTTAACCCGCAGGATCCCTCTACCTTTGCTAGTGCATCCCTTGATGGCACCTTGAAGGTATGATAGTATTAGTATCCATGAGCTCGAACACATTTATAAGGAACAAATTCTTTTGAATCAGTTAAGAAACATCTTTCTGCTATAAAAAAAACTGAAACATATTTGTGCACATAAATTTTTATTGTTAATTTATATAATTCATAATCATATATAGATCTGTGTCTCAGTATCCTACATTTTAGAGATTATATGTATCTCCATGTCTCTGTATCTTTCATTTTAGAGATTATATGTATCTTCATGTCTCCGTATCCTTCATTTTAAAGATTATACGTATCTTCATGTCTCTGTATCCTTCATTTTAGAGATTATACGTATCACAATCTCTGTGTCCGTGTCTGTGTTACATAGATTAGAATCCCTTACCTTCAAATCTTATGACTGCAATCTCAAATTCATTGACTAACATTTTTCTGTAATTGTCTTCTTTTTTGTAGATTTGGAGTCTTGATTCCTCGGTACCAAAATTTACCCTGGAAGGACACAAGAAAGGAGTGAATTGTGTTGATTATTTCATAAGCAATAGCAAACAATATCTTTTTAGTGGTTCTGATGATTACACTGCCAAGGTTTGCTTATCCATAGTTACTTACTGCTTAAAAGTAGTTTTTCAGTCCTTTGAGCTATTTCTCATCAAAATCATAATCCAAATTTCTACAGGTTTGGGATTATCAGTCTAGAAACTGTTTACAGACACTTGAAGGACATGAAAACAATGTCACTGCCACATGTGCTCATCCTGAGCTCCCTATAATAATAACAGCTTCAGAGGATTCTACTGTTAAAATATGGGATGCTGTCACTTACAGGTATTCATTAGCCATTTGATGTCTCGTTTTCATTTGGTATGAACCATATAAATCAAAATTTACAATTGAAAATCTTACATCGACTAAAAATTATATCATTTCATAATATATAAGTAGGGGCAAAACTCATAAACCAGTTTTATGAGGCTGAGGTTGGTTTAAGGTCCTTCTTATTTAGTGTGTCAAAGAAACTTTCTGGTTATTCAAATTTTAAACAGTTGCCACTTGCCATTAACTTTGCAGGCTTCAAACCACGTTGAACTTTGGTCTCGAGAGAGTGTGGACTATTGGCTACAAGAAAGGATCATCACAGTAATTATCTGAAACTTCCCTTGACTTAAAAAAGGAAAAAAATAAAAATCTTGCTATAATTTCTCACTGACTGCAATCACATTGCTGCTCTGTGCAGGCTTGTTTTTGGATGTGACAAAGGCTTCGTCATTGTCAAGGTAAATCTCGTAGCTGCCAAATGAAACAAGTTTTGAAACCTTAATATCCTTATAGAAGTAAATACAAGTTTATACTTAAAATTTTATAATCTTAGACACTGATTTTAAATGAATTATTATAATTCTGCAATTTAACTTCTAAATGTACTTCTCACTTTATCAGTTACACCTTTTTTTTCAGATTTCTGAAGGAAGAATCCAATAAGCCAGAAGACAAGTACTTATGCTGAGCTTAACTGCTGATAGAGCATGATATTCTGCAGTTAGGTTAAACGTTTGTTTCTAAGTTGTTCTTAGAATCTACGTTTCTCTTTATGTACTAGTGTGTGTACCTGTGTGTTCGGATTCATGTGTTTTAATTTCTGTGATATATTCAATAACATATGTTTTCATTTCTTGCACCTCCATATAATTTTAAAATTCGAAATATATTTTTTACAATCCCATGTACGATTACAGATACAAATAAAATTTTACAAAATGTTATGGTTTCAAAAATTAAACATCAAATTATATAATCAGTATGTGTATCCTAAATTTGAATATACATACTTAATTATACAATTAAATATTGGATACTAAATTATACAATTAAATATTGATTAATTCTTCTTGCACTATATCAATTGTGATACACATCCGGCACATGTATAAAAAATGTCTATTTTATCCTTAATTTTTGGGATATCCATATCTGTAACATAAATAAGACAGTTCTGGATATATAAATTTGGAATTGAGATGTGTCTTTCGGATATGATCATCCATAACATAGAAATGTATTTTAGACGTTAAGATTTGAAAGTTTTTTTTCTCATTTCATTTCAGATGCAAAAATTTCAGAAAAAGTATCAATGATAATTTAGAATTAAAAAAAAATATGGATGCATATGAGAATTGATCTGGTACGGAATATTAACACCTCCATATGTTCTTCTCTCACCTCCATAAATTTTCATATTTCCAAAAATATTTCTATGTAATATTTCGGATTATATAATTCAGAAGTCTTTTTTCAAATTCTTAATTAGTTTTCGGATTGTATAATTCAGAAGTTTTTGTTCAAATACATGATTAGTTTTCGGATTACATAATCTGAAAGTCTTTTTTAGTTTTCGGATTATGTAATCTAAAAGTTTTTTTTCAAATACGTGTTCAAATTAATCCAAAAACTACTCTATAGGATGATAAAAAGAAATAAAAATATATTTTTAGGAGATGGCAGAAGAAACTACGGAGGTGCATGAAGAAATAGCCAATTAGTCATAGATATTAATTTTCTATTAGCATAAGTATCCTGTTTGAATATCCGAATCCAGTTAATAAAAGGCCCGTAACAAAGAGTCTTCGGGGGCACCAAACATCTATAAAAAGAAGAAAGAATGAAGAAAAGGGGTTTTCTTCTTTTAAGAAAATTCATCTTCAATAACCGAAACACAAACCTTTACCCACGACATAATATAATTTATTACTTGATCCGGCAGTAAAATTTGTACATAGTATATTCTGTTTAGTAAAGTATTGAACCCTTTGAAATATTAATAATAATTTTCGATTATCGATCAATGATATCTTTATGGCCCACACCAAAAAGAAATTTCATTGATATAGAGAAAAAATAAATTTATTATTTTAGACTGAAAATTAGTTATTTATATAATGGTTAATAGAAATTTAGTTTATTACACAATTATAATAGAAAATTTATCTAATTCAACTAATTAAAATTTCATTTAAAACTATTAAAGAGGATATTTTAGAACAAAAATACTATAAAATTAAGCGAATAGAAATTCACCATACAAAAATAAATACCCTAGTCAGATTGATCTCAAAATTTAGTTTTCGAAATTTTTATTAAGAATAAAATTAAGTATAAAGTACTAAGCATATTATTTTTTTAAAGTATAGACATTGACACGAACTCTTAGACGAAGGATACAAATATACGTACAATCTCTAAAATATAGGAAACGGATATATATATATATATATAACATAATTATTAATTATATAATTTAATAATAATAAAGATTTATTTACATAAGTATGTTTCAGTTTTTTTAAGTAGAAAGATATTTTTCATGGCTGATTCAAAAATATTTATTTATTATTTTTTAATCATAACAAAAATTTATACAACAAATTTAATTTTTTAAAATATTAATGTATTTCTCATTTTAAGATTGTGTGATAACCGTGCTAAAATTGTTTAAAATCTAACAAATATTTTTTTAAATTAAATACTCCATTGATACATATTCTATAAATGTCAGTGTACAATACATATCGATACATACACACTATTTAAGAGAAGTTGTCCGAGTTCATAACTCTCTATTTATAATTTAACGAATTAAATGAATATGATAAAAATTATACATAAAATAAAACATGAAAAAAAGAGCTTTCGGAAATCTTATAAAAGTAAAAGTTATTTAATATATAAAAAGTGGGTCCGAGGAGCCACGTGGAAAGCACGTCATTGCCACGATGTCACCATTCCCCGTATATTTCCGCACCACCATGAAGCATACGGTGTGACAAGGCACAGGGTAGTATCCGATCCAGTGGCATTTTCGTAATCTCGCGTAGCTGCATAGCACCGCTCTCCTTCGTTGGTTCGTTCATCCTCATGTTATTTACACCGTGCTCTCCTACAATACAAATAACCATATTTCTCTCCCTCGCTCCCTCCCTCTCTCTCTCTCTCACTGAGCTCGATCTCCTTGGGCTCGTCGAATTCGGTTTCTGATCTCCGAAGATTGATCTCGGTAGAGGCTAGTGCACTCTCCAATCTGCAGAAATGGTGAGCTTCCTCTCTGATCTGCTCCTCCGCAAACGCTTCTGCATTCCTAACAACCTTAGATCTGGACCGAATTCCCTTCGATTTCATGTTTTATCTTTCCGTCCTTCGCGCTTTCAATTTCGAATGCTTTTCTACCTGTTGCTTGAAATGCGAGCCTCGCAATTCGCTTTTCCAGCTCTTGCTATTTCAATTTCAATGTGATCTACTGTGGAACCGTGCACTGACTCGTGTTTTCTGTTTGTTTGTTTGTTTTCTCTCCTGTTACTTGCATTTGCAGCCTCTCAGACTCGAAATCAAGGTAATTGTGTCTGTATTCTGAATCAATGTATTTTTGTTTTGGTTTCCCGTGGATTTTTTATTTCCTGCCTACGAGATTAGATTTCTCGGAAACTAAGCGCAATGTGAATGGTTAACTTTCTGGCTACTTAATCTAACTTGTTATTGTAAAATTTGATCAGCGAAAGCTTGCGCAAAGATCAGAAAGAGTAAAATGCGTGGATCTGCATCCAACAGAACCATGGTAATGCCTCTTATTCTGCTGTAGTTTTGTTTCTGAATCTAATTTTTTATGTGAGGAAACTTTATTATTGGGAATTATCTGTAGTTTGCGGCGATTTAGTCACTAATAGTGATGTTTGTCATCCGAGGTTACCGTTGGTGTCATTTAATTAATTACTTGAAGCAACCTTGTCAATGCAGGATTCTGGCGAGTTTATACTCTGGAACTGTCTGTATCTGGAACTACCAATCTCAGGTGTGCAATTCTTTATGTATATTGTCATGAATGAGTTTTTTTTTTTCTAACTGAGAAATGTAATGGTTGATATGCATATCTTGGCACTTAGTCAGACACAGGTGTTTGTCGATTGATCTACAAACAAGCCACCTTTTGCATGGTGCCCATATATAATGAGCTACTGATTCAAATAGGGGGACCTATTTTATCCATAGTTCCTTCCAATTTCAAGTATCTATATTATATGATTGATTGAACAGAATAGTGTATGATGTAGAGACTCATTAAGTGATGTATTGAACGAATAAATGGTGCTCTTTAAGTGATTTTGTCTTGAAGCATGGCTAGAAAATATTATAGTATTTTGTACTTCAAAATGGATTGAAACTAGGACTTGAGTGAAATTTACATACTGGTAAGTAATTTGATGAGTAAACTGTGTGTTTCTTTAATCCATATCACACCCTTTTGAAAATTCCAAAGTAAGACCAGTAATTAATCCCATTTAATTGATTCTATGATCACCATTTGGCATTTGTCTTTGCTTTTAACACTTCACATTATGCAAGCTTGATTTTGCAGTTTCTAGTGCATTGCGTTGCGGTTTGTGGCCTTGTTTGTCTATGATGCATATTGGTCTTGATTGTTTGTTTATAGTTTCATAGCTTGCGACACATTCATTGTATCTTCATAGATTGTTAATAAGGGAAGGATGTTAGTTTCTAACTCTCCTGTTTTATATTTAAATCCTTCACAAAACTGCTGCTTTAAATGGGTTGTTGTTAATTTCAATGGAGATTTGGTTATGTTATTAACATAATTTAATTTATTCTATTTCAGACCATGACCAAATCTTTTGAGGTTACTGAGTTGCCAGGTACATGAAGTCATGAACCTTCTTTAGTCTATTTGTTTGTATATCTACCTCTTGATGCATTTTCTCAAAGGCACACTTTTCTTTTCATATTCAATTTTTTTTCTTGCATAGAAAACCACTAGAGCTCTTGTACAATTTGATTTTGCAGTTAGATCGGCCAAGTTTATTGCACGCAGACAGTGGGTTGTTGCTGGAGCAGATGATATGTTTATTCGTGTATATAATTATAACACGATGGATAAGGTCAAAGTATTTGAAGCACATACTGATTACATTAGGTGTGTGGCAGTTCATCCCACCCTTCCTTATGTGCTTTCATCATCTGATGATATGCTCATAAAGCTCTGGGATTGGGAAAAAGGTTGGGTCTGTACCCAGATATTTGAAGGCCATTCTCATTATGTCATGCAAGTTACATTTAATCCCAAAGACACAAACACCTTTGCCAGTGCATCTCTTGATCGGACCATAAAGGTATATTTATGTTGTTTCCTTTTGTGCTAAATAAATAAATCTATGATCCTATGATATAATGCATCAATGCAACTGTTTTCTTCTTTTTCAGATTTGGAATCTTGGCTCTCCTGACCCTAATTTTACATTGGATGCACATCAGAAGGGAGTGAATTGCGTTGATTATTTTACAGGTGGTGACAAACCGTATCTAATCACTGGTTCTGATGATCACACTGCCAAGGTTTTGTTTTAATATTGGTTTTCATTTGTTTGCTTGATTGATTTATCTGTTTATGCAATTATATACATAAAATATGTATCACGTATGAAGAGGAATAACAGTTGAAACATACATATATGCATATAACATACGAGGAGGAATAACAGTTGAAACTTACGAAACAGGTATGGGATTATCAGACCAAAAGTTGTGTCCAGACCCTAGATGGCCACACACACAATGTATCTGCTGTATGCTTCCATCCTGAACTTCCTATAATCATTACTGGTTCTGAAGATGGTACAGTACGCATATGGCACTCCACGACTTATAGGTAAAGTGAAATGCACAGATTACTGAGCTATGAGGTTTAACATTATGCTTATTCCATTTGTCATTTTGCTCTAGTTTTTTTTTCTTCCTTGGTCATCATTTGTGTTGGAAATTGGATTATTTGCTTATGATTGACTTTTGACCTTAGAGACCAAGGCTTATATGGGTCTGCCCTTTTTGTTTTTTGCTGTTTCTATTGGTACATAAAAGATTGGAAAGGTTTATTTTGGTGACTATAATGTCTAGATTTGATTTAAAATTAAGATAGCACATATTGGGATTGACAGGATATATTTATTTCTTCATTTTTCCATTTAATTTCAAGTGTCTGTTTTTAAGCTGTTGCTATATTTATTGGAAGTATATTTTAAAAAAAAATATTATGGTTTGATGTGCTTGCAGGCTTGAGAACACATTGAACTATGGCCTTGAAAGAGTTTGGGCTATTGGATACTTGAGGGCTTCCCGTCGGTGGGTTTTTTGTGGATAATTTTTTTGCAATTTCTTAATATAATTTGTTATACCCTTGAACAATGTTGAGTGGGAGACTGGCAAAGTATGCTTGAATTATGAAGTCTCCTTGCCTTTACTCCTTTTTCATAACCAAAATTATCGGGTGCATTCAAACAGAGTTGTGATTGGCTATGATGAAGGAACAATTATGGTCAAACTTGGTCGAGAGGTACCTGTGGCTAGCATGGACAACAGCGGGAAAATTATTTGGGCTAAGCATAATGAAATCCAGACTGTCAATATCAAAAGTGTAGGAGCAGATGTAGAGGTGTGAGCTCTATTATACCTTTATTTGGCTGTATAATTTGCGAGCAAGAACTGTCAAGTTCCCTTTATTTTTAGTGACGTGCAAGTACTATGCTTCTTAGATTGCTGATGGAGAAAGGTTACCTTTAGCTGTTAAGGAGTTGGGCACCTGTGATCTCTATCCCCAAGTGAGTTAATATACCTTTTTATATTTTGTTTCATTCTTTTTCCCAGCTTTTATATTTTTAATTATTTTTGCTCTAATGCAAAATTTGACAAATTCAGAAAGTGGCATATGTACATTATTTAGCAAATTAGATATTTTGGTACAGTTACATTGACCTCATCATTGGCATTTTCTCATGTTTCATGAATCATGCTCAAGTTTCCATTTTCTTTGTATTAAAAAAGATTGTGTTTGCATGTAGGATTAAATTGGTCATCTAGCCATCCTCGTTTTAGATATTGTTTATATACCATGGATATAAATTTATGTATGCTTAAATGATATTTTATTATGTAGTAGGCAGGCCTTGAAATGCAAAATTTAGTGTCTGGTTGAGCATTTATATACTTGATTTTATAAAATTGATTTAGTTACAAGTGAGCTTGAAGTAATATATTTAAAAATTAAATTTGAGATAAAATGGGATTTAAATTTCTCAATTCAATACAAAAGCTACATTTTTTCACTTTTAGTAAACATGCTTTTAAAAACAAAATTACGTTTGACAAAAAAATAACAAACATGTCTTTTTTAGTCAAAATCATAACCCAGAAAAGTTGTAATTGCAGGTATCTTGTGTTGTTAAACTTAGGCATCTATATAATATAGCAAACCAGTTGGTAGTTTGGAATTATTTTTTGTAGTTTCTAATTTATATTCATAGATGTTAGTTTTAATTAAAATAGTTCTTATTGCTGGTTGGTTCAATCATCAGCAATGTTTTATGGGTGGTTGGTTGGTGATTGTTGATTTAATTTTGTGTGCAGAATTTAAAGCACAATCCAAATGGGAGGTTTGTTGTTGTATGTGGAGATGGTGAGTATATTATATACACTGCATTGGCTTGGAGAAATAGGTCATTTGGTTCAGCACTGGAATTTGTTTGGTCTTTTGAGGGAGAATATGCTGTCAGAGAGAGTACATCAAAGATTAAAATTTTTAGCAAAACTTTCCAGGTTTGTTCTTCTCTAAAAACTTTATAATATTGTGCTTTGTGTAAGGAAAGTTGTGATGAGAACTGTTAGAATAGTTTATATTATCTTCTAAGCAACTTTGTAAAAGCTGCATTTTGTTGTATCTATTTATCTATCTATCACCTAGAGTCCTAGGGGTGTACTTTATTTTGTTTCTTATTTTCTCTCTTTGTTCTTTTGTTGCAAGATACACATATGTGTATCAGTGTGCTCTACTTGTTATTGTTTGACGAGGAAAATGTTGTTTGGTGTCTTCTGTTGCTGGCTACTGTCTTTCTCTCCAGCAAGCACCAGATCCAGAGCATCTCTTCGAGTGACACATAACCCAACTGATCATAGAGGCAAATTCCACCTCACACCACTTATTTACGCCAAGGCATGGGTTCCATGTGGTGCCTTTCGGTCCCTAGAGCTATGTTGTGCCACCTCCATTGGTTTCACCAGCCTCTTTAGTCCCTGTTTTAATCATCTTTCTATCCTTCCCTTACTTGTTGAAGCATCGACCCTCTTGAACGCCTTACAAGTTTCCGTTTTTACCCTTCCCTTCCAAAATGTCTTTCGGACCTGCCCATTTTTTTTCTCAATTACTTTTAATAAAGCTTAATGGAAAAATTTCCTATCTCGGTATGCATTTCTTGATCAAGGTTTCCATGATCACTTGGAAAATATAGTAGTTTAATATCATTAGAAAATGTTGAACAATGGAAGAAGCTAGATTTTCAACTTTGAGCTTTGTTATGACAATTGTGAAACCCTCATTTTGGGAACCCTCATAATTCAAAGCGTGTGAATCCTTTTGGAAGAAGACTCATTATTTTTGCGAATGAAGTTCAATGGCTTTATGACAAAAAGTGTGTAATTAAACTATGTGAGCTATTAATTTTGCTTATAAGACATTTATATTGGAAGTAGAGTTTGACAAATTTGTTTCAAAGTGAACACCAAGACTTCTATTTTTCATTTTCGTTTATTGAATTGCCTTGATCATCACTCTGGAGAGTTCACTAAAATTTAATCCATATTGTTATAGTGGTCTCCAAATTGAAATAAACTTTGCAATAAATGATCGTCACTCTGGGGAATTCTAAGTTCAAATTCAAACAATGGGTATTTCAGGAAAAGAGGAGTGTCCGACCAACATTTTCTGCTGAAAGAATATTTGGTGGCACTTTACTGGCAATGTGCTCCAATGATTTCATTTGCTTTTACGATTGGGCTGAATGCAGGTTGATCTATCGCATTGATGTCAGTGTGAAAGTAAGTACTTTGATTAGGTGATTGATATTTATCTGTTCTTTCTTTCTTATTCATTGTTAGATTTAATTTTGTTAATTTTCTTTTTTCAGAACCTCTACTGGGCTGACAGTGGTGATCTAGTAACGATTGCTAGTGATACATCATTCTACATTCTGAAGTACAATGTATGGATTCTCATGAACTTCATTTTCTTCTTATACTTTTGACTTGCTTATATTTTGCCCCCAACAATATCTGCTGATTGATATTTGGCCTTTACACATTTTGACTTCCATTATTGCAGCGTGATGTTGTTATATCACATTTAGATAGTGGAAGACCGGTAGACGAGGAAGGTGTTGAAGATGCTTTTGAACTCTTACATGAAATGAATGAGCGTGTTAGGACAGGCATCTGGGTTGGGGATTGCTTTATCTACAACAATTCCTCTTGGAGACTTAACTACTGCGTTGGTGGTGAGGTATTAACTCTTTTTCCATCTAGAGATCTAGTTTAAAAAAAAGTGCTTGCATTCGTTTTTAATTTAATTACAAGCATAATCTGAGACCTTTTGATGCATAATTTTATGTATTTAGGTTACTACAATGTTTCATTTGGACCGCCCTATGTACTTGTTGGGATATCTTGCAAACCAAAGTCGTGTTTATTTGATTGACAAAGAGTTTAAGTAAGTGAAACTTCTATTTTGCTTATTCCAAGTTTTAAATTGAAATAATCTAACTATTTTTCTGTTTCTCAATTGTTTTCAGTGTAATGGGATACACACTACTTTTAAGCTTGATTGAGTACAAGACACTTGTGATGCGTGGTGATTTGGAAAGGGCCAATGAAATTCTGCCATCAATCCCTAAAGAGCATCATAACAGGTAGAAGTTACTTTGTCTAACATTACAAGAGAATGATTACTTTCCTTTCAATGTTTAGAAATGTGTTTGATATGGTTAAAAATTATAAATACTTTTGGTATTAGTTATGCTTTATAAAGTTATGTATATAATGTATTACATATTACATTCCCTCTATACTTTTTCTTCTGTCCAAGAAAAGTGTGGTATGATCCCATAGAGTTTCAACCTGCTGCAAAATATAAGTTCATCTTTTATAGCTGATTTGGGAGTTTTTGACACTTAATAGTTTTATATGAATAGTTATTACATTTAATTGGGACTTTGTACCATCTTCTTACTTCTCCCCATCTATCTTTGCTTGTTGTGCCATCCTTTTATTGTATTAAACTATCAGTGAATAATATTTACAGACAAGTGTTACATGTTCATTTACCTGTTACTTTGATTTATAATTTTGTTATTTTGTTCAAACTTCAGAGTGTCTTCATATTTTGAAATTTGGTAATTAGTGCTAATATATTACTTACATCGTAATTGAAATACTTGATATTATGATAGTGTGGCTCACTTCCTGGAATCACGAGGGATGATAGAAGATGCTCTTGAAGTAGCTACTGACCCTGACTACAGATTTGATCTAGCGATACAACTTGGAAAACTAGATGATGCAAAGGTATGTTCATGTAACAAGTGTACCAGGAGTTATTGCTAAATTCGTTGAATTCAACTTAAGCATCTAATTTTCTTAATTTCTCTTCTTGACTTTGATTTGGCTATTCATCCTCTTTTGTTGCAGAGTATTGCAATAGAATTACAGAGTGAGACTAAATGGAAGCAGTTGGGAGAATTAGCTATGTCTACTGGAAAGGTGCTTTCTGTGATTTGAATCTTCAAGTGTATTGATTTTTGTGATAGTTGAAGCTTGATTGCGCTCCTAAATATTCATAACCAAATGTACTAAAGATTTCCATGATGATGTGCTTCTGAATTTGACCATGTGCACATGATGTATATAGACCTTATTGAAACTTTTGTGATGCAAGAGACTACGGATTTTAGTTGTGTCCAAATTAAGATTTGCGTCATTGTAAGTTAGAAGTTATGGTCATGCGTTTTGTGTCATCGATACTGATTCTAGTGTATAATTGAGACGTTAAATGTTTTATCTTTTATCTTATTAGAATTAGGATTAATTCTAGAAATTGGGGGAATATACATATTGCTTCTTGTTGCAAATGTCTCTTGTTCCATTGTAGCTCAGTGCTCACTGTATGTTCCATTATTGCAGTTAGAAATGGCTGAGGAATGTTTGCAGCATGCAATGGATTTGAGTGGTTTGTTACTCCTATATTCTTCTTTAGGAGATGCTGAAGGAATATCGAAACTTGCATTCCTTGCTAAGGAACAAGGGAAGAACAATGTTGCTTTCCTGTGCTTATTTATGTTGGGTAAATTAGAAGACTGCCTCCAACTATTGGTAGAAAGGTAATCGTTTAAACTTGTGCTCTTTTCCTTTCTAACATTAGTGGCAGGGAAGAATGATTAGACTGCAGTTACATATATAGCTGACATATGCATTTTGCAGCAATCGAATTCCAGAGGCAGCTTTAATGGCTCGATCTTATCTTCCGAGTAAGGCATCAGAGATAGTGGCAATTTGGAGAAAAGATCTCAATAAGGTAATTTTTTATTCAGGTAGATGATGTTTACTTAGGTTGGAACTTCCTGATATTTACTTCGACTGTGATATTGTGGGAATCTGAATCCTCTACAGTCCTAAAAAAGAACTGCACCTTCTGCTGTGGAAAATATAAGAATCAACACCCATTCATTGTATTTGGTTTCAATATTTTATCATAAAAAACTATTTTTTTCATAAGGTAAATATCTTCTGATCCTAATCAATTATTGTCAGAAGGAATGACCATTCTCTTCAGTTGCCTTGTTTAGGCTAGTCTTGTCACGTCGATAAGTTGCTTGTGGATTAAATAGAGTACATATATTTTGTTACAGGTTAATCCAAAAGCTGCTGAATCATTGGCTGATCCTGAAGAATATCCAAATTTGTTTGAAGACTGGCAAGTTGCACTTGCTGTTGAATCTAAAGCTGCAGAAACAAGGTCAGGATAAAGAATGCATACTTTCTTGCACCTTATCTTGAAGCATCTTAGTAGATTAGCATTTTTGTGAAAAACATCTTCAACTCCATGAAATGTTTACTTTTTCTTTAACTTTTCTTTTTTATCTTAGGGATGTGTACCCTCCTGCGGACCAGTACGTCAACCATGCTGACAAATCACACATTACCCTTGTTCAAGCTTTCAGAAATATGCAGATTGAGGAAGAAGAGGAGCATCTGGAGAATGGGGTATGTTATTTTGTTTTATGCTACATAAATAATAACCTCAATTCATTGTTAGTTGTGGTGTTCGACTGTTAGTTTATTTTGTTGTCCTTTCATAGTTGACTGAACAAAATGGAGAAGAGCACTACACAGAGGAACAAAATGGAGAGGAAGGAAGCCAAGAGGAGGCAGTTGTAGTGGATGCAGATTCTACAGATGGTGCAGTACTCGTTAATGGTAACGAGGCTGAAGAAGACTGGGGTACGAATAATGAAGGAGCCCCGTCAGCCTAAAAGCAATTGGTTGGGGTGGTGTGAAAATCGAAATTTTGTCTCTGGTGATTAATTGTTCTGATGTGCCATTTCTAAACAGTTTCACGACTACCTGTTTTTACTATAACTACTACCACCTGAGTCCTAACATTCTTAATTGCTCTCAATTTTTTTAGAGTATCGGATACTACACTGCAATTAGGCTTATAAAAATAACACTGCAATTTGGCTCTATACTTGAGAATCGGGGAGGAAATAGTAAAATAACATCCATTGACTAACTGTTGCTTACTAGGAATGAGGGCGCTGTAAATATAAACATTATATAGATACTTGACTTTATGAATTCATCCTTGACCAACCATTTATTTGTTATTTTACGAAACTTTATTATTAGACTGTGTATCATTACAATATTACTGAACTCAATGTGAAAGGCACCTCAATAAAGTTGTTTCTTTTAGAGAAAAAAAATAATTTCTCCTTATCCTCGCTTAAATATTCATTTTTGTTGGCAGTGCTTGCCCCACATCACTAGGTCTCGTCAAGACCGTCTGTTCCAGCTTCTGGGATATTTATCTGAGGTTAGGATCAAATTTCCATATTGCGTTGGCTATGACATCTGCATTTGCAAAACATTTGTAAATCAGTAGTCTTAGTCAGTTTGCTGATAAAAATATTTGTTTTAGCATATTCAGCAGTGTATGATTAAATAATAGTTTTTGGTTATTATCATGATCTTATTACCATCCAATCCAACAGACTGTTTCTGGATTGAAAAACTATTCCTTCCTTCCCCATTTGGATGCTTGCATTATGAGTAGTGTTGTGTTTTTTTGTGCATCTGCCAGCATTGCATTTTTTTATGATTGTGCATTACATAAACTCCATGGTTTTCTACTTTACTATTGTCAGTTTCATGTTCTTTACTTTAAAATGCAGGTCTCCTCAAGGTGACATAAAGAGGTTTTTGTGGACTGGTAGTTTGTCTCCTGGTGTTGTGGTTTTGTAGTGCCCTGAATTTTGTCATTTTGCATGTGGTATAAGCAATATTCCATAGGGTCAGTTAGAATTTTCTAGATATATATATAGCACATTCTTTTGAGGCTTTTACCTCAATATATATACTCTTGTCATTGTGAATGTAGAAAAAACGGAACTAGAAATGAGTGACTGCTTAAATTTTAGATAGTTTTTTTCTTTTTTTAAATTTCATGACCATTCTTAAACATTTGATATTTTATGGATTGTAAACATGCATGGTTAATAGAGAAAATAATGATTCCCCCGGTACTTCAACTTGCTGTTACCAACCAGTATTTCTTGAGTCTGCATTATTCCTGAAATCTTTGTACCTGTGAAGTGAGATAAAGTTTTATCATGAACCAAGATTTACAGTTGATAGGTCAAATGAAGTGGGATAAAGTTTGGTTTATACCAATTCATAGTTTACAGTTCATTGCACTATATACAGCACACTAAAGTGTATAATACCTGTCATTCCTAAAAATAGAACACACCAAAATAACTATATTTAGTTTTTTTTTCAAAATTTAATTGGGAGGAATTTTACTTCTCAGGTTGGGAAAATAAAAAGAAGTTAAACACTATTTAATTCAATAAAAATGTGATTCAACGGCTCATTATTTGTTTTAAATGCAATTATTCATATAAGAAATAATAAATTTGTTTTCTTCCTAATTATTAAAAATATGGATTTACTTAGGGTGAAAATGAGCTTACAAATAAGGGATTTCATTTTATGATTAAAAAAGTTATGTCACTCAAAATTTGCAATCACGAATTCAAATGTTATTTTGCTCAAAATTTGAAATAAGAGACTAAAAGTTGGTAATTTGAAATCACAAAATTATAGTTGGATGAACATTCCACAAGAACATGTCGAATGTTATTCCTAAAACAAGAGTGGTTGAAGTTTTGAAACATTTTTTTACTTTAAACTATGGTTAGAGTGATTTACTATAGATGTTTGGTGGTTTTCAACCGTTTATTAACTGATAGTAACTTTGGTATGATGTCTGGAACTATCCATTCATAAAACATATGTGTACTAAATATGTCTAAAATATAACATGTTAAGTTTCAACTTTTAATCATTTTTTCATCATCCAAATTCTTGGACAACATATACAGTCTAAAATTTAACACAGTGATGGTTTATTGGTTTTGGTCAAAGTCATCCAACCTTAGAAATTTTACAATTTTCATAAAGGAATGTGTGATTTATTTTAAGTTTTTTTTTCATAATGATATATTTTTAATTTTCTGGTAATGAATGATAATATATATATATATATATATATATATATATTCTCTTAACTAAATTATAAATTTAGGATATGAAGTATAGAGAGTTTTTCATGTGATTATTGAAGTTTATATTTCAATGAGCTCCTTTCTAAGCATTTTGTTGGGGAAATGTTAAATTAGTTTATAAATAAATTAAAAACAATTTAAAAATATATATAGGTTAATTTTAATATAAGTATATATATATATATATATATATATATATATTGCGTTTAACTAAGAAGAATGATTAACCTTTAAAAAAATGTACATGTAACTATAAAGTACAAAATTATTATATGTAAAAACCTAACTAAAAAAGGTAAAGTCTTCGATTTGTAGTGAAACAAATATAATAATTACACTATTTGAAATAAAAATCATGTACAACATTTTGTAAAAAAAGCTAACAAATGGGATTATTAAAAAAATAAGTATTAAAAAAATCAAACGAACAAACATTATTTAAAGACAATAAATAGATTACCAACTTTTTATAGTATGTCTATATTTTTTATTACAATAAAAATAGTTAATATTCACTTACGATGGTGATGAAAAGAAAATTAAAACATTAATAATGTAGTAACTAAAAAATATGTAAATAAAAAGTAATTTATAAGTGAATTAATTTTTAAACATATATACAAATTAATCAAACTCAATACATTTTTTTATGATTGACTTTGTTGTTATGGTTTCTTATTTATGACAATTATTTAATTGTGTTAAATAATTTTTTACTATCATAAAAAATTGTACATATAAACTATATACATATAGAGAGAGAAATAAAGAAATTTCTATTAAAATATATAAATTAATTTATGATATTATAGATTTTATTAATATTACATTGCTTAATATTTTTATGTTTTCAAAATTTACAGTTGAATTAAAAATTATTATATTAATTTAAAATTATTTAATATTGATGAAAATCATCTAGTTTATATTTAAATATAATACTTATACAAATTATTTGATGGTATTATTGTTCAATTTTACAAATTTTGTATGAATCATGAATGTTTATGTAACAAAATGCCACCTGTCTATATTCTGTTTTTTTTTTTCTACTTAAAGGGAGAGTGGTGCCAGCTGTGAGTACATTGATGCCACTATCATCTTCCCTCTCTCTCTCTCTCTGTGCTCTCCCCATAGTTTTAGGGTTTGCACTCTCAACTCTTCATTCCTTCTCTTTATCTTTTTCTTACCTCTTTTTTCCTTAATTTTAATTTATGTTTTTATTATTTTAATTTTAATTTTAATTTTCTCTTACATGTTTGTAAATTTTTGAAATTGAAAGGATTGGTGCAGGATCGTAGAAATATCTTTCGCTGATTGCCTGTGAGTATTCCATATTCCATACCCTACTTTTTGCCTCTGAATTTCATCATTTCGATGTTTGATTCGTAGCTCTTATTATTGTTCTACCATTTGTCCTAGGTTTTTATGTTTTGATACTCCCAAATAATTCATATTACTTTCACTGTTTAGGTTTTTAGGAACATTCTGGTTCCCAGATTCCTCTGATTGATTTTGGGATTCCATTTTTTTTCTTTATTTTCATTGGGAAGGTTATATAGTCACCCTTGTTCATCATCCTGAAATCTTCTTCTCTCTTCTATTTATCTATTGTTTGTTTACTTTGTTGTCTCTTTCTACCAAAGAGGAGACAATGAAAGGTTATGGGTATCCCAACTTAACAAATCCAGAGCTGCACAAATTCTGAAGTTATGATATTTGACCCATTGTTATTTTTAATAGGTGTTACATAGGTCCCATTTGAATAAACTTCATCGTAACACTTAGCAGAGAAGAAAATTAGTTAGTGTGTAAATAATTTAATCTTAGGTCATGCATGCGTTATTAGGTTCTAGAACTGTGTTTATCGAATACTTTATTAAAACAGACTTATGAAGTCTTCATATAATACAGGCATGTTGAAACCAAATAAAACAACGTCTAGTTGCAATTATATTATATTTTGCACCTTGTCACTGGAGTAATTTTTGTTGTGGGACTGGTTCCTGTGTAATGTTACCCTTCAGGTGCTGTCTCAATCTGTTTTTTCTCTCCTTTTTAGTTTACCCTGTGTAGTGCTTTATGTTATCAAATTTTTGTGAGTAAATGTACTTGGCATATATAATTTAGGTGCTTCTTTTTTACCGAGCCTTCTACAGTCTTCTCAGGAAAAATATAATATGGGTTACCTTGTTAGATTCATATAGTTGAAATTTCTAATCGTTATGTGTTTTTGTTAGTTGTTTGGTATTTTCTTAGTTTATGGTATGTTGGCTATAATATTTTAAGTTATGAGGTTTTTAACTTTTATTGTTTACTTTGTAATGCTTGATTTGCCATTATTCATATGGATTATTTTGTTGGCTTGAATTTTTACACACTTTTTGAGCATAAGGAATGAGAATTGTAATTTCCTGATTGCAGCTCCTGTTGTCCTTCGCCTTAGTGGACAAGTAGTTTTATTTCTACAATGGGAGATGCTGATAATGCCCTTCCACCTTCAAAGAAAAGGGCTGCTGGAAGGGAACTCACTCGAGATACTCCTGTTGACGATGAGGAAGATTCTCCTGAGCTTGAGACTGGCACTTTCAAGAGAGCCAGTGAGGATGTTCTGGCAACCAGAAGGATAGTCAAGGTTCGTCGCCAACAAACTAATTCTGCTCCTTCTGCAAATCCTTTTGCTGGAATACGCCTAGTTGCTCCCACTGAATCCGGTGCTAATCTTGCTGAGATTAGTGAAGTACAATCAGCTGGTGAGAACACTGGTGCGGATGATTCAAAGAGGAGTGATGGTATAGCTAAGGATTCTGAGAAAGTTGAAGATGGGGAAACTAAGTTGTCAGAGAGCAAAAATAGTGATGATAAACCTATCGAGGATAAGGATGCTGCTGTAGAAAGCAATGCAGAGAAGGACCATACTGCAGAAAAAGAAATTACGGATGACAAATCTCAGGTAGATAAAGAACAAAGTAACGATGTCACAGGTAGTGAAAGTGAGGATAAGAAGGATGCTGCACATGAGAGTGCCGGCAAGTTAGATAAAGAACAAATAGTGGAGGGCAAGGATTCTGAAAATGATGATAAGAACAAGGATAAGAAAGACAAGGATTCTGAAAATGATGATAAGAACGAGGATAAGAAAGACAACACATCTGAAAATGAAGAGGCAAATGCTGAAGGTGGCCATTTGAAGTCCTTTCAACTGCACTCAAGTAGCCAAAATGCCTTTACAGGTCTTGCTGGAACTGGATTTTCTACTTCCTCATTTTCCTTTGGATCCTTTTCAAATGAAGGGTCCGGTTCTATTTTTGGACTGAAAAGTGATAAGCCATTTGGTCTTGCTTTATCCAACAATGGAAGCTCTGTTTTAGGGGCATCTGCTGTTTCTAAGAATGAGGGGACTGGTATAGCAATGCAGGAGGTTGCTGTTGAAACCGGGGAAGAAAATGAGAAAGTGATGTTCAATGCAGATTCAGTGTTGTTTGAGTTTGTTGACAGCAGTTGGAAGGAACGAGGAAAGGGAGAACTGAAGGTTAATGTTGCCAGTGAGACAAAAAAAGCCAGACTTCTTATGAGGTCTAGAGGAAATTTGAGATTGATATTGAATGCACGTCTTTATTCTGATATGAAGCTCACAAATATGGACAAGAAGGGTGTTACTTTTGCCTGCATCAATAGTGCCAGCGAAGGTAAAGGTGGTCTTTCAACATTTGCCTTGAAGTTCAAGGACGGGTCCATAGTGGAGGAGTTTAAAGCCGCTGTCATGGCTCACAAGGGTGAGACATCAACACTTCTCAAGACCCCTGAAAATTCTCCCAAGGCTTCTGATGATTGAGAAACATCTCCTTACTCATGTTCCTTCACAAAGATATTTTACTATCCTGAGTTCGTTTGCCCTTGTGTGGCATACCTTAATTAGTGTACTTGAATGAATTTGAGTCAATCTCCAAGTGATAAGGAACTTAATTTTGGATTTAGACCGCACAGTTTTAACTCTTGAACCTTCAAACTTTCTATAGTGCTGTTATTTCTTGAGCCTGGAGTTTTGACAAATTTAAAAGTGACTTTGTACCTTGCTATTGTGATGTTGCCGCTACGAATTCACTTTTTTAAACTACTTTATTGCGGAACCGCCAAACAGAGCATTTTTTTGGGTTTCCTTTCGAATGAATAATGTAAATATGAATGAGTCTGGTGGCTAAGTTAAATAAAGTGGTACATGGTTTGTTTTGGTGCGAGATAATATATATCACTGTTCCTTTATGAAAACAAAATCAAAATCTCATTGGAGGTTGTTGAGGGATAGATCCTCTCAATAAAATCATATATATCTCTGTATATTGTAACTTGTGAACCAGAATACTTCTTCCCTCATAATTAAGGTCGTTTTTTGAGTTCTTTATGGTTTTCTCTTCTTCAATGTGTTTTTTATCATTAATTTTCTTGTTCTCCATGAGGTTTGTCACAATTAACGGAGGATTGAAGAGATTTTTAGAATTCATTTGAAGATTTCGTATCGACTTAGGGATTATGATATCACGATTATGATATCACTACAAGAGATTATTATGATATTTTGTTGGAGATTTCACATTATTAGAAATTAGGATATTTCATTATTTATAAATATAAATTTTATTTTATAAATTGATTTTATAAAATTGAGTTAAACTTAAAGTTCAATTTTTATTACCATAATTATTTAAAACTTATTTCAATAAGAGTTTGTTAGGCTTATCATGTCACTTCTATCAAGAGGTTATTAAATCATCTATAATATATATTTTCATACAAAATTAATATTTTTTATGAGGTTGAGTTAGACTAAAATTTTATTTTAAACATTATTTCTTTAGATTCGAGCACACATGTAAGTAAGTAGAAAAAAGAAAAAAGAAAAAAATATGATATACACACCAAAACTGCTTCTCTAATGCATCGTTTTTGAGATCAATTATTGAAAACACTAGAGGGATATCGATGAACAAATTAAAAATTATGTTGCAAAGAATAGACATTTTAATCGTTACAATTATTAAAAGAGTCATTATAATTATTTCACATAATTATTGATTCAAGTTTAAGAATTCATAAATTTATATTGATTTACTTAGCAATTTTTTATTTTAATATTTTTTTTTATTTTTACAAGAAACAAATTCCTTAAATAAGCGATATTATTAAATTATTATATCAGAAATACCTATTTTAAGTTTAAATAAATTGAATTTATTTTTATTAGTTTTCTATATGTGGCCCAAAAGATGAATTTAGTTTTAGATTTTTTTCATGTATTAATATTTAAAAAAATAGAATATATTAATGTGTATAAAAAAATTATGAACTACTCCTGAATAAGGAAAAACGTGTTGCTAATATATATAAGAAAATGTAAAGGGAATACATTTATAAAATAGATTTTATAATAAATAAATATCTTTTACTGTGTAAAACATGTTTTAGGTCTATATTAAATAATTTAAATTATGGTATGAGTTAGTTAGTAGGCAAACCAATCACTCACTCCAAATCTCAAACCGACAACGAAAATTACTGAAATACCCCCGATAATAAGATAATTCCACAACAACCCTTCCGCTTTTAAGAGCCTTCTTTCTTCGTCTCTCTCTGTTTCAATTGCCAACGACACGACACAATATCAAATGTCCCAAAATTATCTAATCTAGGGTTTCCCTTCGCAAGGTGCAAACCTTTCTTCCCATTCCCACCCCAATAATCTAGGGTTTCATCTATCTATTTAAGTTTTCTCTCTTCGCTTCTCGCGCTCTCCAATAATCTTGGATTTCCAATTGGCTGCATTCGCTTTTGGTTTCTTTCGTGTGTTGTGGAGGTTGCGATTGATTTAGATTTTTGGGTTTTTGAGGGGTTTTAGGAATGGCTACGGCGGGTGAAGAAGGGCTTGAGTACGAGAGTGATCCCGAAGAGGCCACGAGATCGCTCGCAATGCGGAGAAGGCGCGAGGCCAGTGATGATGAGGAAGGCGACGCCGACGAGAGGAACGTCGCCGTCGATCGCCGGATAGACTATTCCGATGATTCCGACGGCGAGGGTGGCGTGGCGGATTATGACGACGAAGAAGAATTGGAAGAAGAGGAAGAAGAGCAGGAGGAAGAGGAGTTGTTGGAAGAAGAAGAGAATGAGGGTAGGGTTGCAGAGGAAGGAGGTGTGAATGGTACAGTGGTTAAGGACTCTGATGCTGATGTTAAAGAGCCTTTGGAGGAATCAGGGAATGGAGACGAGGAAGAGAAGAAGGAGAATGAACCGTTTGCGGTGCCCACTGCTGGAGCATTTTATATGCACGATGATCGCTTCAGGGATAATTCCGGTGGACGCCAGAGGTGTCTAAATCCTTACTGAAACCTGTGCTTAATTTGTGTTCAGTGTTACGTTGTTGATTTTAAGGTTTTGTTTTGTTTTTTACGTTTGTTTGTTATCTTGTTAGGCGCATGCGTGGTGGAAGGAGACTCTGGGAGTCCAAGGATGACAGGAAGTGGGGACATGATAAGTTTGAGGAAATTACTCTGCAAGAAAGGCACTACAAAGAGGTAATGATTGATTTTGTAAATTACTTTGAACAAATTACTTGAACTTTTTTATTTTTCCTTTTGAAATGAAAGAGACCCTGTTATGTAATCTATGTAAAATTTAGGGAAGGAGACCTTCAAAGGGTAGTTATCGAGGTCGTGGAGGTAAAACACGAGGTGTTGATCGCAGTGGAGGATATGTTCGAGGTAACAGAAAAGGGTATGATGATAACAGGGGCAATCAAACACAGGCACCAAAGAGTGTTGTCCGAGGGAGAGGACCCCGTAGGTACGAGCCTACTAATAAGAGCAATGATTTAGCATCACAGGCGCAAAATAAAGAGTGAGTACAGACTTTTGTATTTTATAAGATCAGTTGAATTTGTGCTACCTATGCATGTTATACATGTTAAAGGTTCCTGATCATAATGTTGTTATTTCATTTTCTAAGATATGGGAAGCAGCCAGAGAAAGTTTCACATGGTGGTACAGGGAAAACTTTCACTCCAGTCTCAAATTCTGAGCCCGATCCTGTACCTTCCAAGAAACAGGTCTTTGCATCAAATTTGAATTATGCATCTCCCCCTTTTTACCCTTCAAGTTCTTCTAACAAAGATACAAGTGTGACATCAAAAGGGGATATCCAAACTGCTGCTGCAAGCAGGAACATTCGGCCTGGTGTTGTCGATGAGGGTTTTTTTGTTCAACAAAACAATGCACTTCTTCGGGGAAAGAATGTTGTTGATCATGTCAGCATGGAGAAGTTGTATATTGATCGGTCTGGCGCTCCATCTGTTGGGAAAGCTTTTAACAATTTGCATATGCCGCCACCTGGATCTTCTGGAGTTAATGCATCTCAGTCTACTCATTCAAGAGGTACTGGGAGGGGTGGAGCAGTACCAGTGCAGATGAATTATCAGCGTGCTGCCTCTCATAATCAAGCTAGTAAAATTGATCCAACTCAACTCCAGGCTATTCAGAGAACTGCTCCAGGGCGAACTTCACCTTCTGTGCAAGCCCCTGCTCCACAGTTGGGTCATCGACCTGGTAGTGGGTCTCAAGCTTCATCTCCCCCAATCACGTCCGCTGCAATTAGTTCATTGGATTCTGGAGAAATTGATGGAGCTTCAGAATCAGGTAAATTGAAGGGTGCATTGGTTGGGAAGGGAAGGGAAGCTTCCCAGGGTAGCGGAAGGGGCTCTTTTGTTTATGGTGGAACTATGGGCACTGCTGGAAATGTCAATGGTAATCATGGAGATCAGAACTTCCCAACCTTTTTGCCAGGTCAGTCTTAATCCGCTATCTTTGTAAATATCACAGTGCCATTATAGCGGAAAATTTTAATCCAATATAATTATTGTTAATTTGTATTTCTGACATTGTTATACAATGTTGCCGAACGCCCGAAGTAAAATTAGTAGCATCAATAGTCGGTGGAAAGTCAAGTAATTGTTTGCTCTGTTAGAGATGTTGTTGTGGTGAGGGTGTTCTGATTATCTTCATCCTCTGGTTTTGTTGTGTGTTTATACTTGTGATTCCTTCAGAACAGATGCATAGACTTTTTTTGTATTCTTTGATCAATTTTTTTTATTTTCACTGGACACTGGTGGGACACAGTTATGCAATTTGGTGGGCAGCATCCTGGTGGCATAGGAGTTCCTGCTGTTGGCATGGCATTCCCTGGATATGTTGGTCAGCCTCAACTTGGTTTGGGAAACTCTGAAATGACATGGTAAGAATATTAATGACCGAATTCTATAATGTGTTAAAATGGTTGAAATCTCCTTCCTTAGTACGTACATCTGTGTAAGGTGCACATTGCAATTTTCATAAAGAAATTCATAATCAATATATTTAACTACTCTAATAAACTAATGTTTGGAATATTCATGCACACAAAACCCCTTATTCTTTGTGAAAAAACAAACTTTTGTTATGTTTTAGTTTCCTTTTTGGACATTATTTAGCTACCTATTTTCTGGTTTAGGCTACCAGTTTTGACTGGGGCAGCAGGAGCTCTAGGGGCGGCTGGAGCTTTAGGGGCTACATACTGTCCACCCTATCTCACTGTTGATGGTGCTTATCATCCACGACAACCAGGGCAGACATCTGCAACAGCTACTTCAAGGTCGGTACTTTTATAAGTTTATTATGAATTCGTATTGTTTTACACTTTTCCTATATGTTATTAAAATTTTATGGCTTGGCATGACTGATGATATTTGTATTTTAATCTATTACATTTGTTTTGTGTGAGTCTGGAAGGGGTGTTTACAATGAAGTGGCCTTTCCCATGCTTTTTCTTGCCTCCTTGATAGGTTTTATGTTTCTGTAGCTTTTTGCTGTTTTATAATTTCTGTTATGATTGAATGTTTGCAGCAAGGAAAATAATGTGAATAAAGGTAGTAATGAATGGAAGGCACCCCCAAAATCTGGTACGACATTGATATTCTTTTCCATTGATATTGGTTTCTCGTTGCCATTGGTAATAAATAATTTATTTTTCAAAATTGATCTGTCTGCAGAGACTGTAAATGATGAGTTTGGACAGCGGCATAATAAGCCCCGCAGGCAAGTTGATTTTTTAAACATCTCCATTCTATTCATTTGAAAGAAATTTCTTTTTCTGAATGCTTGAGCATGGTTTTAGCTGTTTTTTTGTTTACTGGTGGCGGCACCTTTTTTAATTAGATCAACACAATCTCAATGAATGTTGTTGGTTATGTTCCATGCAGATACTCGGAGATGAACTTTGGGCAATGAAGTATTATATAGAATGCAACTTGTTTGAATAAGAAGATAAGGTTTGTTATTGCCCTCGATTGATGCATTATTTTTCTTATTGTTACAGTTTTCTAAGTTTTCGTAATTTTAGTATCACAGGCCTTCTTCCTACTGGTCCTTTGTCCTCCAGCTTTTGTTCTGGAGAGTACTTTGGGCAGCGATATGTTTCAAGAATTTTTAGGTGATTATAGAACTTGTATTTTCGCTGGGAATATCTATTAACTTATTTTTTAGTGTTTACCTTGGACTTTATACACTGACAGACCTCTTTTTCTCCCCGTATTCAATTTGTTTCCTTGCAGTTATATAACCGCCTGTTCATGCTGTTCTCCATTTAAAGAAGTTAATTGCAGCTTGACAGGTGGTAGTTGCTTGTGTAATTGTGCGGTAAGTATGATCGAAGTATAATATGTGAATTTGCAGTTGATGTCTTTTTGTTATAGTTGCTGAGGAAACTATGTGAATTTGCAGATTTTTCTTGCGTTTTGCTTTCGTTAAGCTCGTGAGAAATATAGGCAGACTTTTCTACAACTATAGATGTGGGGAAAGAACAATGATTGTTTTGCAGCAACTGATTTGCTCGTGGAATTGAGAATTTCTCGTGGAGTTGAAAATTTCTGGTGTAAATTATGGTTTTATTATTCATATGGTATTTGACTTGTGGTAAATTATCATGAGCCGTTAATAGTGTAATCTTTTATATTTTTCCACATTCAACCTAGTGTTTTTTCACTGCTTGCTATTTTTGCCTTCTGAACTTTTTTGTTTCTTCTATTAAGACTTGAGACTAAGACTTCGTGTTATCAATAACAGCTTTGGTAGAGAGACTCTTGATGTTATATAGATTTTTAACGTCACATGTTACTCTCACTGGTAATTATAATCAATATCTCGAAAAAAAATCTCTATTGAAAAGGCCAATAAATAATACTTTCTTTTTAGATGCTTAAAATTAATTTTGATTCTATTTAGGAACTGAAAAATTGAAGTCTTGTTTAATTTTAAAAAATGGCCTTTGGTGATTAGTTCCTGGCATTATAACAGATTTGGAATTGCTTGATTGAATAAAGTTTTGTAGAAATATGAGAGGGAAATTACCTTCAATCAAACAATATTAGAATACTCTAGTTTTTTACTCTAACCTGAAGAAAAAAAAATAGTTTGAATAAATATTTATAATAAATTACATTTATATCAATCTCTTGATATTTCTCCAATGATGCATGATATATCTACTTTTTTTAATGTTTATATTAATCATTTTAGGAGAGTAGTCGTAATAATTTTAAATAATTAAGAAAGATCAATATAATGCTTAAAAGGTGTATGTATGTGTAATATTATTAAAATTAAAATAATTAAAACATTTTTCTGTAGATCCCAATAAAGAAATACCTGATAAATTCACGAAAATCATAGAGTCTTGTAATTTATTCTATATTAATATTAGTATGCTAAATAATTTTAAAAATTAAACCGTTACTAAATACACCACCTTCTCGCCGATTGGATGACGAACTAGAAGCAATAAAAGTCAAAATGGTGGGACCTAGGTCAAACGCCTAGAAGGCCGTTGGATTGATCCAACGGTCAGAATCTGAGGATGAGACTACCGACGATGCAGTGCGGTCGGTGACTGGGAATGAAATTGAGAATGATGGCACGTGCAGGGCGCACGTGGTATTGTAGTTGTTTCTTTCTATCTGAAATAACTCTCAGAAATTCTCACAATGACACTGCAAACTTTCTCTTTCTCTCTCTGAACTCTTCAACCTGTGCTGTTGAATGTGTTGAAAGAAGCTTAGCTCAGTGTTGAATTGAAGAACAAGCTTCAAGAATCGCTCTTCAAACTCAATAATGCGCAGATCTCGAACGATCCGTGTAATGTTCTCTCCTCTTCTGCTATTTTGCCATTTTTACACAATGGGTTTCTTGGTTAAGTAAACTATGCATTATTCATGTATTGCTATGCGTTTCCTCTTTTGGTTTGGGATAAATAGATAGAAACAAACCCAACTCCATTTCATTACAATCAGCTAAATAAAATTGTACGATTTTACTTCCAGTGGTTTTGGTAGGACGACAGAAGGAGAGATCTTGAGAATAACAAGAAACGAACTGTTTAAGGTTTTGGACAACTTGCAAAAATTATTTTTCTTTCTTTCTTTCTCTTTGGATGAATTATGATGGGAAATTATTTCTTCTGTGTGGTAAATTCAGAAAACTACTGTTCGAGGTTGAAGCGTTCTTGGAATTATCCATAGAAGAGGATGGAGTGAGGCTTTTTTAGTGATATGATAGTTCAGGAAGATTATGGAAGAAAGCATCAATAGAGGGGAATTTCAGCCTAATTTGGCTAAACAGACTTCATTGAGGTTAGGTGGTAGTTTTAAATCAACGTTATCTGGAAGATCAACTCCGCGAAATTCGCCTTCATTTCGGCGACAGAATTCTGGCCGCACACCAAGAAAAGAAGGAAGGAGCGGTATAGGCGGGGCACTGTGGTTTCGGAGCAATCGTTTACTTTTTTGGTTGCTTCTAATTACCCTCTGGGCTTATCTTGGGTTTTTCGTTCAGTCCAGGTGGGCTCATAGTGATAAGAAGGAGGAATTTTCTGGGTTTGGAACTGGGCCGCGGAATACTGGCTCAGACGCGGAACAGGTTCAGCGCCGTGATTTACTTGCTAGTGATCATTCATTGTCTGCTAATAACGAGACTGATGCAAACATAGCATTGTCTAGTAAAACTATAAATGTAGTTTTGGCCAAGAGAGGCAATGATGTTCCATCTCATCGTAAAACGAGCTCAAAGAAGAGGAGCAGGAGAAGACGTGCTTCGAAAGGTAAATCAAGTGGTAAGCTGAAACCAAGTACAGATGTTAAGGACGCTGATATAGAGGAGCAGAAGCCAGAAATTCCTACGGCCAATGGTACGTATGGATTGCTTGTGGGTCCGTTTGGCCCAGTGGAGGATAGGATTCTGGAATGGAGTCCAGAGAAACGTTCTGGGACATGTAACAGGAAGGGGGACTTTGCACGTCTTGTTTGGTCCAGAAGATTTATCTTGGTATTCCATGAGCTTTCCATGACTGGAGCTCCACTTTCAATGATGGAGTTGGCAACAGAACTTTTGAGTTGTGGGGCTACGGTTTCAGCTGTTGTGCTTAGCAAGAAAGGTGGCTTAATGTCAGAGCTTGCTAGGAGACGGATCAAGGTGCTTGAGGACAAAGCTGATCTCAGCTTCAAAACTGCAATGAAGGCCGATCTTGTCATTGCTGGTTCAGCTGTCTGTGCATCATGGATTGGTAAGAACAGATTGGTAACAATTCATTATTTATATTGTAGTTTTTAGTGTCAGAAAGTAGTTGAAGTTTGTCAAAGGCTTAGTTATTCATCTCAAACTAGTTCTAGAATTATTGGTTTAGTACTTTGTTTCTAAACCTGTCATACAATGATACAATATTATATAATTCGATTGTCTCATTAAATGGGGTTGGCAGAGGATCCTCACCACCATGCCTCACTTCCTGCATATAGATATAAACTTCTAACCTTTTAATAATTTGAAGTTTGAACTATGGAAATTGATAAAACAATTGAGTTTGATTGTACATGGAGGTATGCATATTGCCCTATTGGTTGATTGGAATTTATAATTTGTCAATGTGAGTTTGTAATTCCACATCTCTACATGTGTTGATAGAAAATCATTATGTTTTTATATGCATCCAGATCAATATATCGAACGTTTTCCTGCTGGTGCAAGCCAAGTTGTCTGGTGGATTATGGAAAATCGGCGAGAGTACTTTGATCTTTCAAAAGATGCATTGGACAGAGTAAAGATGTTGGTTTTTCTTTCTGAATCACAATCTAAACAGTGGTTAAAATGGTGCGAAGAGGAAAGCATAAAACTTAGATCCTACCCTGAAATTATTCCATTGTCTGTTAATGATGAACTGGCATTTGTAGCTGGTATTCCTTCAACACTTAACACTCCATCCTTTAGTACTGACAAAATGGTGGAGAAAAGGCAGTTATTGCGGGAATCAGTCCGAAAAGAAATTGGCCTAAATGATAGTGACATGCTTGTGATATCTCTGAGTAGCATCAACCCTGGGAAGGGCCAGCTCTTGCTTCTTGAATCAGTAAGCTCAGTACTTGAACAAGGATGGTTGCAAGATGATAAGAAAATGAAAAAGGTATCAAATATAAAGGAAGGCATATCTACCCTGGCTAGAAAGCATCGTATTAGAAAATTGTTGCCGGTGTTGAAGAATGGCAAAGTAGCTTCAAATGATATCTCAAGCAATTCTTTAAGCAGGTAACACAAATTTAAAAAAAGGTTTTATAACTTATGGTTGTGTAGTATCCAATTTTTGTATGTTCCAGTGATCATGAGAATTTTGACATTCCCAGGAGGAAACAAGTTTTGCCTGATGACAAAGGAACAATTCAAAAATCTCTCAAGCTTCTTATTGGTTCTGTTGGATCAAAGAGTAACAAGGCGGATTATGTTAAAAGCCTTCTAAATTTCTTAGAACAGCATCCAAACACCTCAAAATCAATTTTTTGGACTCCAGCCACAACTCGGGTTGCCTCACTTTACTCTGCTGCCGATGTTTATGTTATAAACTCTCAGGTAGGATTAAAGGTTAAATTATTTGTAAAGTAGTAAATGAAATGTTTATACATACATTAATAGGTGTAAGTATCCTTCGTTGTTTGAGTGTGCATGTGTTTATGAATATAGTTTAAATTTGACATCTATTATATAATATATAGTTCCAAACAAATCTATTTGTAAAATGACTATTGTTTCAGTATGTCTGAAATATTATTATAATGTCATAGTAAGTTATTTTTGTTGAGGCAGATGAAATATGTGTATTTTTTTTTTTTAATTTGGATTCTCATCATATTGTCTTGAAGACTTGAATTTGTACCTAGCCTGTTTAGTTTTCTCTAGCAAACAAATATAAGATTTACAACAATTCTGCTATGAAATTATTGCAAATAACTACAAATCCAGGTTTTGGTTCCGGTTTCTGCGATAATGAAAAAACATTTCATTTTGCAACTTACATAATTGCTAAAACTACACATTCCAGATACATGCAGAAATCGAATTAATTGTAGAAAGAACTATTTGCTAGTATGCAAAGCTGTTGCTAATCAGCAAAATGGTGAACAGGGGCTGGGAGAAACATTTGGACGTGTGACTATAGAAGCAATGGCGTTTGGTCTTCCGGTATGACTACATTTTCTCCTTAAACTCATCATAAGATAACTGTTACTGAAGCATATGCATGTCACAGTTGCCAAAAGATAAAAGGCAACAATGCCTTCTGACAACATTTTGGCTCTATTTATAAGAAACTTCTGATAACATTATATTTACTTTGTTTCTTTCTATTTACTTATTCTTTGAAAGTAGTTGATAACTCAATGGTTTTTATGTCATCACATGTGTATTGTCTGTGGTGTAGGTTCTTGGAACGGAAGCTGGGGGAACAAAGGAGATTGTTGAGCACAATGTTACAGGTCTTCTTCATCCTGTTGGACATCCAGGGAATCTTGTTCTGGCTCAGAATCTCCGGTTTTTGCTCAAAAACCAGTTGGCAAGGAAGCAAATGGGGGTGGAAGGAAGAAAGAAGGTACAGCAAATGTATTTGAAGCAACACATGTATAAGAAATTTGTAGAGGTTATTGTGAGATGCATGAGAAGTAAATAAGTGAGAAATAATTGTTTGGTACTTGTAATGCAATACTCCCATTCTTTTATTAGATTGCACAAACCCTTTTCAATCCAATTTATGGGAAAGATTACCATCTCTTCTGGTTTATTTCGTTTGGATATAAACAAGTAATGTTCCTGAAAAGCAATAGTCATCTGTGTTTGAGTGCAAATCAATTAATATAATTGTAAAATAAATTAAATAAAAGGAATTAGTAAAATTTAGTTGAGAGATTAAATAGTAGCATATTTATGTTTTAGAATACAATAAATTATCTTATGTTGGTTTATTGAAATACATGATCTACAATGATTTGTTTACTTAATCAGACAAGATGTCATTTATTTAGTTTATTTGTTATTTTTTATTAATAAACTATGAAATAACTTCACATGATATAAAATTCGATGCCAAGGTGGTGCCATGTTGCTCACCTTCTATAAGAACACCAAGTTCACATCTGTTCAAAGCATGTCAACTTTATGCCAATTATACAGCATGTGTCTCCTAATAAAATTATGGTTTAACGTTGTCTCTAAACTCTCTCTCTCTTTGTATTATATTTGTATTATATATATATATATATATATATATATATATGTATTTATTCAACAACAAAAAATTGAGAAAAAGTATGATACCATCTGAAAATTTATTTTATACATAATTAAATTCTATGACATCAAGGTGAAAGTTGTTTTTTTTTTTACTTTTATGTTTTTTCATTTTGGAGCTTTATCAAAGATGAGACTTAGATTATTGCAATATTTTATTAATTTTGGACCTTATCAATTTTAACCTGCAACTTATTTTTTTTATATTAAAAAATTTAGAATAATAAATATAATTCAAAACTAAAAAATATATTTCAGAAAATTGAAAATATATTTATGATAAAAATTTTCCGAATTCAAAAATGTATTCTAAAAATCCCAATTTAAAATATTTTTAAAAAAAGTTTTGAAAGTAATTTTTAATCACGTCCTTTTTTTTATTTAAGATTATTTTTATCATAACATTTTTGTCATTTAAAATAACAGATTAGATTGATAAGATGCAGGGAGAATTTGTCTAAATTATTTTTTTTCCCCATAGACCTCCCCTATCTAATATTATTGTCCTTGATATCTAAATAATGTTATAGATGAATACTCTTAATAATAACTTTATACCATTTTAGAATATGAATTTAATGACTAATTTAACTTTAGAACATTGGTTTTGTAAATAACTTTATACCATTTTAGGATATGAATTTAATGACTAATTTAACTTTATAATATTGGTTTTGTAAAGATGAATTAATTTAAAAACCCGCTATTAAATTAATCTAATAGAATGCGATTCCCTACATTTTTTTTTAAACTTTTTTATTAATTTTATAATTAATCTAGAAATGCTATTGAAGTTGAATTTTGAAGTGGAGAATGATGATCCATGTTCTTATTATGCTTCTTATCCGAACAAGTTGGAGGAAGTGGCCAACTTGTAGAGACTTTTGTCTTAAAATAAAGTTCAAATAAGACATTCTTTTATTGGCTTCAATGAAAAGGAAACTATTTTATTGGAGTAAACATCTCAATCAATAAACCAAAGTGCCAAAAAGTCTTAATGAGTCTATCTCATAACTCCAAAAAGTGAAGACTTCCTACATCAATCTTATATAATTATTCAATGTAAATTTATTTATGATGTATTGACTCTATATTATTATGGTTATATAAATAACATAAAAGACTATCTATTAGAGAATATTTAGTAATATTAAGATTATTTAAATTGTTTATCGTCTTTTAGATAGTTTATTTTCTTTCTCTTGTATTATTTTTTTTTTTCTTAATTGATTTAACAATTTTTTTTATTACTTTTCATTTTCTCTGTATATAAAATATGTTAAATTCTATTATGCATATAATATATATGTTAATTATTTATGTGTAGAATAGTCTATATCTTATATTACAATCCAATTGTTTTTCTTTCGTTCTTATTTTCATGTTTTTCTTATGATTGTTGAGCGAACTTACCAATTGATCTTGTTTGTGTGTACAATGAAAAGAAAGTGAAGAAAAACTAGGTTTGAAAACATGACCATTAAGAATGGTATTGAAAAAAATTCTTGTGAGGTCGACTTTGACTTTGGGATTATGAAGAATTAAGATAAAAATTATTCTGATATAATAAGATGTACTCATACAGTAAAAGTGGGACAAACGTGTCAAATTTTTTGTCTCAAAAAGGAAAAGAATGACAAATCATAAAGTCATAAACATCATAAAAATTATAAAAAGAATGTTTATAGTATTAAGAACCTGAAAGAACAATCTTTAAATATTACATGATTTAGTAATGATCTTGCATGCATTTGCAACTAGTTAGACAAGAAAGGTGAAATTGTGACATCCGAAGTTGAGACATGTAAATAAAAGAGTTTCGGTGGAGCTCGGCAAGTTGAACATGCTAAGAGGTAATAAAATGAAAGAGTTGTAGTTTTGTGATCAATTGAACTTTGAAAGTCTCATAAATTAGTTTGAGATTGATAAACATGTTGCAGATCTTTGGGGTCCAATACAAGTTTGGATTCATGGTAGAGAGACTTATTTCCTCATTATCATAAACTATTATTTGTGAAGGGTGTGAATTGATACTTTAAAAAGTAAGACTAAGACCTTTTAAAGGTTTAAGGAGTAACATACCATGATCTCGATAATCAATAGATAACTAAATTGAAATACTTAGAATTGGACAATGAATTGAGGTTTGGATAATAATAATTTAATGAGTTTTGCAAAAAAAATTACATAAGACGCATAAGATAATCATAGTTATACCTCAACGAAATAGTTTTGATATGAGAATGAACAAAAATATTATATTTTACTTTGAGTTGGTCCTGCCTAAGTCCTTTTGGGGAGAAGCTGCAAACATTAAAGTCTATATATAAATAAGAGTTTATCGTCTACTCTAAAGTTTAAGATTCACAAAGAGGTATGAAGTAGAAAGTCAACGATAATTTATGTTGAGATTTACGCATATAAAAAATGATAAATTAAAAGTACAAATAAAAAATTGTATCTTCATTGAATACATTAAAGGAGTAAAAAGATATAAGTTATGGAGATTTGAACCTAAGGAAGCAAGATGTTTAGACGATACAAGATTAAGATGTTTCATAAGTAATAATTTTATAATATATGGTTTAAAAAAACTATAAAAAATGTAATTAAGTTTATGATGAGAAATAATGTAAGTTAGAGATTTTAATAAATATAAAAGGAGACAAATAATTAAGAAAAATAATAATTATATAATAAAAAAGTTTTTTTCAAATGAAATAAAATTAAAGACAATAATATGAATAAATTAAATATATGAATATACAATAGATGAAGTAAAATAAATATAAAAATTTCTTCTCTTACCATATATGACGACAAAATATCATAATCCAATGCCATATCTGGTGAAAGGAGAATATTTCTGCTCTTAATAAAAGTAGGTTTAAAAATAATTGAGAAGTCATTCCTATTGTAGTTATAATTCTCTTATATCATTACAAAAAAGGATCCATTATAAGATGTTTAATTATAATTAATAAGATAGAGACTATTACATAAAACTAATTAACTTTGTTAATCAAACATCATGATGGTTGAAGAGTCTTGTACGCAACACTCATCTCAACTGCGAAAGCGATAGATTTAATGGGAACTCATAGAAGCTCCACCCTCAACCCAAGTTCAATTCGGGGTTACAACATCTCTTTTATTTTATAAAATTCAAATTCAATTGTTTTGGTGTAAGAGTTGAGTTCTAAGAGGATTCCTCTTTCTCCTTGATTTTCAATATCTATTAAATGGGAAGCGGTCGTATTGATTTTTAATATCTATTAAACGGGATATTTGCAGAAAACACTTCAATACTCAATTCAACAAATATGTGATACTCATTTTTTTATAGATAATTATGTATTTATTTCTTAAGATATGCACTATTTATATTGAATTTTAATAATGAATTAAACTGTATTTAAAACTATATAATTTTTTTTATTAAATCATATTAAAGGATTAAATTGTATTTAAGACCATATTTATAATTAATTATTTAATTTTTAATTATGGACTAACTTTGTTAATCTTAATCGAATATAACTGATCTTGAACTATCGATCGGTCAATGATCCGATTAACATGTGTTAATTAACTTTGTTAATCTTAATCGAACGTCTGATTAACATGTGTTTCGATTTTATTTAACTTCTAATTATAAATTAATTTTGTTAATCTTAATCGAATGTAACTAATCTTGAACTTGATCAATGATCCCGATTAACATGTGTTTTAATCTTATTTAAAATCTAATTACAAATTAACTTTGTTAACCTTAATCGAACGTAACTAATCATAAACTTAAACTATCGATCGTCCCAATGATCCAATTATCGATCGATTAACATGTGTTTCAATCTTATTTAACTTCTAATTAAAAATTAACTTTGTTAACCTTAATCGAACATAACTAATCTTAAACTTTAACTATCAATGACCCGATCAATGAAACTATCAATGACCCAATTAATGTGTTTCGACTATATTCGATATATTCGATCGATCAGACGTTGGGATAGGAGCCGAGACGTTATATCGTTCGGTCCCAAACATCAATATTTACTACAATTTTACAGTTTACAATTTTCTTTAAATTATAAAGAAAATGGCAATGAAGAAGTGTAGAAAAGCTATTAATTTGAGGATTCGAGAAATGTACAATGAACTCCATAAAAGCTAAAGTTGAACTAAAAAGATGAAGCCTTTGAGAGGTAAGGAAAGCAACTAAAGAAAACAAAAATGTTGCTTCATAATGTATTTACACAAACTCACCCAAACAAAACCTAAGCCACTAAATTTCCAAAATACAACTAGATTGCAAATGCCCAGTGTATTCTTCCGGGCTCACAACCTTGGCCCAAGCCCCATTCTTCAGATCCAGCACAAAGCCCATATGCGGTTCCCCAAACCCACTCGACCCAATAACAAACATGCTCCCTTCCCACACTCCCACGCTCGCAACGTTCCGAATCTCACTCGGCACCTTCGCCACCTTCCGCCACGTCTCTCCCTGCAACACCACCACGTCGCCGCCGCGGCACATGTACATTTCCCCTTCCTTACCATCCCCACCGTCCACGCATGTTCGAGGACACGCGGCCGCATCCAAGAACTCCTCCTCCAACGGGCCCCACTTCCACGAGGCCACGTCGAAGACCTCCGCGCTCCGCTCGAACCGCCCCTGCATCTCCGTGCAGTAGCCACCCACGACGCGGAGCGCGCCGCGGCGGAACACGGCCTTGCACTCGTCGCGCTCGCGCGACATCTCCGGCAGCGGGACCCACACGTCGCTCGCCACGTCGTACGCAAGCGCTGACTTCAGCGCGTTCTTCTCCTCGTCGTGCCCGCCTGCTACGTACACCGTATGATCCTGATCAGACGCGCACGCGAAAAACGTCCTGGGCCCACCCGGCATGTCGGCCCCACGCCGCCACTTGGCCGACAGAAAGTTGTAGATAAAAACCGAATTCGACGCTTTCCACGAATCCGGGTCCCACCCGCCCATAACGACAAGCTCGTACCCGACACCCGCTATCTGACAGAACATGGGTAACCCGGAAGCGAGTTCGGGTCCCAAGGGCAACTCGCTCCACAGACCCGTTTCCGGTTCGAACACGCTCAGCCGATAAACCGGATTCGCAGAGGCCTTCGCAAGCAAGCCGGTTCGTGCCTTTTCGGATTCTATTTTGGATTGAACCGTGACAAGGATTTTCTGTGCGTGTTTTGTGGTTCTCCTCCGCCGGTGAAACTCCGGCGAGTGAATCTCGGAGCTCCACCCTTTGCATACGGATGCCACCGCCGCGAATTGCTCGTACGGAACCCTAATCAAACAGTCTCGGGCAACGTCCTCTGGTAGACCTGAAATCAACTCCATGGTAAAACAGTACAGAAGCAAATACGAAAGACGATTCTGGTTTTATTATTGAATCAGAGAAATCCCATTAACAGCAACACGATTCAGAAATCGCAGAGAGAAAAGGGCGAAAAGTTTGAGTGAGGGTTTATGGAATTTGAAAAAAGAGAGAATCTTGAAGTTTGAAAGAGAGTGAGTGTGGAGAAGCGTTCGAGAGAGAGAGAGCATTTTATAGCAATCACAATGGGCCGCACATGGTCTTCCAGATAAGTTTTTCTGATTTTTAGATTTCTGAACACAAAATATAAATTTAAATATAAAAAAACGGTGGGTCTTCTAGAAGCTTTTCAGAAACCGGCAACTTGCAACCGGACTAGGGGTTAATATTGAAAGCAACCGTGCTCATCTTTTCTTCTTCCAACCACAACCATCAGATCTTGCTTTTTCTGATCAACACAAAAATAATCATCCATTCCAAAATTTTATTTTATTTTTATTGCAATAACAATTCATGTGTACCTCGGTTACTTGTCTTTTTCCACTCTCCATGCATGTCCATTCAAATATTATGCAACACACATTTTTATATTTTACTATTTTTATATTATTCTTCTGCACCACTTTTAAATTGTCCTTTTCGAGCTCGTCTAATTAGTGTCAGAAAATCATTTTCCAATTTTAAAATATATTTCTGGGAATAAAATAGCAAGCAAATCATGGGTGTTCTAGAAGGTTTTAACCGGCAACTGGCAAAAGGATAAAAGTAGGAGTGAGGTGAGCATTGAATGAAAGCAACAATCTTGTTAAATAAACCCCATTGACTTGATAAGTTTCGTAATCCCAACCAAACTATTTAAAACAACTTTGATTAATCTCGTTGTCGGTTTTTTTTTACTTTAAATATGAAATTAATTTATTGCTTTTATTCATTTTTTAAATTTGAATTTATTTAATTATTTGATGAGCTATTTTAACTTTTACATTAATGTATTTTGTAATTTAGAATGTCATTTCCCCTCTTGCTTTAATTTTCTGTTGTTCATTTATTTTGATCTTTCATAATATTATCGGTGTCACTAAATGTCTTAAATTTGGTTACATTTAGGATAAAATTTAATAATATGTGTAAAAAGATGTAAAGAAAAATAATATATTAAATGAAATAGTTAATTATTGAATGAAAGTTAGTTATTAGTTTCCATTAATTGTAGATGGAGGTCTCAGCCCTCGGTCAGTGCTAACTGACCAGATTCATTAATTCTAATAGAAGATTAATAAAACTAAACAGTGATTAAACATTAGGTAATATGTTTTTAATTATGATCCAAAACTCTAATTCGACCTAATAACAAATGATTCATAGTAATCATATAAATAGTCACGAGTTCTGAGAAAAATAAATAAATCATCATCACACATTAAATGTGTCAAGTATCGAATACCAAAATCTTACTTTAGCATAATAGTGTATTTTGCACGTATCATCTAAATTAGAAGTTTCCAAATAAGAGAATAACAAGAACAAAATAAAAAATCATTTAACAAAAGACAATAAAAAAGAAAGATAATCGTCATCTCACTCCCGATCCGAGAATAAAAGTCTGTAATTTATTTTTTATCATCATCAGTGTACTATTCAAATAAAAATGAAATGTTCTTAAACCTATAAAATATAATATGCATTAAATATATATGAATTTGTTGCAACATGGCCCAATTCCTCGAGTTTAATTATATTTTTAAGGTGTAATTACCACATAATTTTTCACTCTAAACCTTGGGCTTTATACGTGGATGACAAGACTTCCGTTGACTAAGTTTATCATATGGGTTGAACTAATGTTGTATTTTATATAATAAATAAAAACTTTCTACTCAAATACTTTATTCTAAATTATGGAAATTAAATTAAAAAAATCAGTCCAAATATAATTTCACTTTAAATACAGATGAATCTAATCCATGCACATTCTAGAAAGCAAGCATAGTCTTGTCACCGAAATCAGCTTTTGCTTATCTTTATTTAATCCACAGAAAATTTGTAAAAAAACAAATTAAAAAAGACATCGAATAATTTTGAGCTGAATTAATTGGAAAAAAATTCGTATATAATACCATAAGATAATAACACTACATGATAAGTGATGTTATTCAATAGCATTTTAAATTTTATTTTGGTAGTTTATATTTTCCTAAATACATTATAAAATATTAAAATAAAATTATAAAAAAACTTTATTCACAGCATCTAATATAAATTTGTTCTAAAATGATTTTATTTAAAATGAAACAAAAAAATTACAAAAATAAAATGGAATTATTTACTATAAATATTACTATCTTTTTTTTCAGTAGAGTGGTATCCTTTTTCTGTCGGTGCCTATAAACAAACATTACAATAATACATTTATGCAAGAGGGTTACTTTCAAGTCATACCAAATTTTCTCATATTAATTGCACTAATCAATATTAAGATTATAAGATTATGAGAAGAATTGCAATATGAACTTACCAAATTCAACAACACTTTGATTAGTTTTTTTTTTTTTAGCAATTAGTAAATATAGGATCTCGAAGTTTTTTTTTAATAATATCAAAGTAACTAATGTGTTTTATTATTAAATTTTGTTACCATAAAGGATTTTAGTCGAGAAGATTTTAACAAGATATTCATTAGTAAAAAACCTTACATTCATATTACGTTATTCTTTGTTTACTTATTTTTAAGGTTAAATAAGAAAAATACGACAACATTTTCAATTAAGATTAAATTCATGAGTAAAAAAAAGTCTAAAACAATATATACAATATGTAAACGTTATCAATCAAAGTCGAATTCATCTAAAAAAAATTCATACCAAGAACGACATAAAAAAAAAGGAGATGAGACCTAGAGAACTATTGAAGTTTTCGTTTTTTTCATTTTTTGAGTAGGTTGTTAGGGTTTTATTGGGATCCTTCTCACCTTCGTGCTACTCTTTCGACTCTCGGTCTCGGATGAATGTCAAATGGAGGAGGTACCTACAGAAGACACTCTAACGCTCAAGTTAGTAAAGAGGGTATTCGACACTCGGATAGGTGTACAGTAATAATGACGTACCTTATTCCTTGGAATGTGTGTTATTTCTATTATTTTAATAAGTTTACCTCATTAAGTCTGATTAGTGGGGTAGAACACACTTATAGTTATATAACCTAATTCTTAATGGTAGTTTAGCTTCACTAACCTTGATTTGAGCGTTAATGGTTTAATGTGTCAGTCGGCGTGATCGTCCGTGGTGTCTCGATCAGTTCGATTAGAATGACCAAGACACGTTACATGTCGATCGACCATGCATATCGGTCGGCTATGCTAGTACAAATATTATTTATACTATATTTGATGTATTTATAGTTTTTAATGGACTTTTATATTAATAAATTTAAATTAAACATCTTTCTCTAAATATAATATTATTTATTATTTGTAATCATGTTATGGAGAAAGTAGTAAATTTGATGTAAGAATTAAAATGAGATTTGTTTATATATAAGAATAAAAATGTGTGGAGCGTAAAATAAGGGTTACAAAAAAGTCTTGGGAAATGAGATTGATGCATTGAAAAGGAAAGTGGGGCCCACTTATGAGATAAGAGCAAAGGGAATGAAGCAAGATTTGAGGCCAAACAAAAATCCAAATTCAAAGAAAAATGCTCTCATATCATATATCACTATCACTCTTCTCATTCTCATTATTGCATTTTCTTTCTCTTCTACAAACTTTGCATACTTTTCTTTCTCTTATCTTTCTTCCAATGTTTTTAGCACACATCACTACCCTTTTTTTTAACGAAAACCATAGAATTTTTAGTACCAATTTTTAAAAAAATATGATTTATAACTTTTTATATTAGGAATTGATTTTAAACTGATTTAATTTTAAAAAATGATATTGTATTGAAATTTTATTTTATTTTTTTAATATAAATTAGAACTAAATATCTCAAATATAAGTTTAAATGTATGTGAGTGATAACATAATAAATCCAATAAACACAGTTAGGATAGACTTTGATTAAGAAATAAATTTGAGTTTAACTTAATTTTATAAAATTAAATTATAATAACATTTATCTCACTTGTATAATTTAATTTTAGTTTTATTTATAATTGATGTAAAATATTTAATTTTCTAGAATAATATTATCTAAATTTAACATGTTTCGTGAATTTATTAAAATCAAATCTTAAATTATTTACATTTGATGTGTAAATCTAAATCTAATTTATCTATATAAAATTAGTTCAATATAACATGAGGTTTGCACTAATTTATGTATTATAATTTGTTTTTATTTTTAATTGATATATGATTTTCAATATATTTATGTCACAGTGAAAACATCAAACTAGAATAGTGGAGACCTTAACTATAATATACTATATTACGAGTGATTCTCATACCATATTAAATAGGAAAATCTAAACTTAATTCAATCTAGTAAACTAAAATTTCCACTCATATATTATAATTTGGATCAATTTGAAAACTCAACACATGTATTTTTTATTTTTATTCTTTTATAACTTATTTGATTGACATAGAAAAAATACAGTAAATAATTTAATTCCAATACTTTTATAAAAAAAAATAATATTTTGACGAAAGAATAATAAGAAATTTGAAAGATATAAAATGAACTAAAGTTGTAGGCCAAGAAATATAAATTTGTAGGCCATTTTAGTTGCATTTAACTGATTATACCACTCTCTAGAGTGTTAATTTGAATGAAATTGGTAACTGGTGTTCCTGGATTTGAATGAAAAGGACAGAATGGAATTCTTGCTTGGCCTTGGGTTCAAAACTTGATGAAGTTATTTTTGTTTTTTTATTTTTCTAATAAAATTTAAGTTTAACTAAATTTTAAAAAACAGATTTATAAAATAAAATTTATATTTATTTATAAAAAATAAAATATCCTAATTTTTAATGGATGTGTATTATGTAGCACAAACACTAATACCACACAAAAACAAAGATACGCAAAAACACATATTTATATATTATATAATTATAAATTATATAAATTGACAATAAAAATTTATGTGCAAGTATGTTCCAGATTATCTTTTGGAGCATAAAGATGTTTTTTATGATTGGTTCACAAGTATTTGTTTCTTATTTTTATAATTATAATAATAATTTATACACTAGTTTAAATTTATAAAATTAATATATTTTTCTATTTTAAAATGGTATTAGAATCATACTATAATTATCAAAAATCTAACAAATATTTTTTGAATTAAACACTTTATATATATCTTATATATATCATACGAGTGTCGATATATGATACAGGATAGTGTTCGATGCAGACCACTAAATAGGAGTGTGTGAGGTGTGTATGATTTTTAACAGTTTCTCACATTGGATACTTTTTTTATTTATGCATTGGACCCAGTTGTGTAACTTCTAAAGTTTTCCCTTTTGAAGATGAAAGCTTCATAG
>Ga0123342_1000808_pt1 | contig 51065 bp, 42 predicted proteins | sample Turbeawhitnodule_FD_89960 | JGI IMG/M metagenome (GOLD analysis project Ga0123342, IMG submission 89960) | Root nodule microbial communities of legume samples collected from Mexico - Turtle bean Mexico white nodule | ecosystem: Host-associated > Plants > Roots > Nodule | place: Mexico: Nepantla...
AAGTAACTGTTTAAGCCAAATAAGCTCACAAGTAGCCGAGGCCATAGCTCTATATTTTGCTTCTGCACTAGATCTTGCCACAACACTTTGTTTCTTGCTCTTCCAAGAGATCAAGTTATCACCCATGGAGACACAATAACCGAAAGTTGATCTTCTATCATATGGAGATCCTGCCCAATCAACATTTGAATAACAAACGACTTTAGTATGGTTATTATGACCATATAACAAACCTTTTCTAGGAGAGCCTTTAATGTACTTCACTATACGAATGACTGCATTCCAATGATCTTCACATGGAGAATTAAGAAATTGACTCACCACATTGACTGCAAAGGAAATATCAGGACGAGTAACAGTGAGATAGTTCAATTTTCCAACTAATCTCCTGTACTTCTCAGGATCTGAAAGAGGCTCCCCCTGATTGGGTAAAAGCTTGACATTGGGATCCATAGGAGTATCAATAGATTTTGAATTCATCAACCCAATTTCCTACCAAATATCCAATGTGTATTTTCTTTGAGAGATAACAATACCAATACTAGATTGTGCTACCTCAATCCCCAAGAAATATCTGAGTTTGCCAAGATATTTGGTGTGAAAGTGTTGACAAAGGTGTTGTTTTACTTGTGAGATGCCATGGTGATCACTGCCGGTAAGAACAATGTCATCAACATATGCTACAAGATAGATACACCCAACACTCGAGTGACGATAAAAAACTGAATGATCTACTTCACTGCGAGTCATACCAAACTGTTGAACAACATTGCTAAATTTTCCAAACCAAGCCCTAGGAGACTGCTTGAGGCCATATAAGGATTTGCAAAGACGACATACCAATCCAGAAGACTCCCCCTGAGCAACAAAACCGGGAGGTTGCTCTATATAAATTTCTTCCTACAAATCCCCATTAAGAAAAACATTTTTGACATCCAGTTGATAAAGAGATCATTGTTGAAGAGTAGCCATAGCTATGAATAAGCGAACAAAAGCCATCTTTGCCACTGGAGAAAAAGTATCACCATAGTCTAAACCAAAAATTTGGGTATAACCCTTAGCCACAAGTCGAGCTTTAAGACGATCAATAGTACCATCAGAACCAACTTTGATAGCAAAAATGCACCTGCAACCAACAATAGATTTCCTAGATGGTAAAGGAACAAGTTCCCAAGTTCCATTATTCTGAAGCGCATTCATTTTATCAAGCATGGCCTGACGCCAACCAGGATGAGCTAAGGCATCACCTAAAGATACACTGAAAGTGACATCTGCTGCAATAAAATAACGGTTTTAAGGTGAGAAACATTTATATCCTTTTTGTGATCTAGTGAATCCTAAAAAGACACATTTGTGTGACTTAGGAGATAATTTATCAAGACCATGACTAAAATTATGAACAAAGCATGTGGACCCAAAAACTTTGGGAGGTAAAGAGTGGAGAGGGTCATGTGGAAATAAAATAGAATGAGGAATTTTGTCATCTAAAACTGAAGATGGCGTGCGATTAATGAGATAACATGCACTAAGAACATCATCACCCCAAAAACGCTGAGGAACATCACCATGGATTAAAATAGTACGAGTTGTTTCAACAAGATGTCTATTCTTGTGCTCAGCTACCCCATTTTGTTGAGGTGTATAAGCACATGAAGTTTGATGAAGAATACCATGAGAAGCCATAAAATTTTTAAAAGAATGAGAAAGAAACTCACGTCCATTATCACTGTACAAAATTCAAATGGAAATCCCAAATTGATTTTTAATTTCATTGTAAAATATTTGAAATATAGAAAACAACTCAGAACGGTTTTTCATTAAAAACACCGAAGTATTTCTTGAATAATCATCAATAAAAGTAATAAAATATTGAAATCCTAAATTAGTCTTAATACGACTTGGTCCCCAAATTTCAGAGTGAACTAAGGCAAAAGGAGATGAAGCACGTTGTGAGACACTACTAGGAAAAGAACTACGAATGTGCTTCCCTAACTGACACGACTCACGCGATAAACTAGATATATTAGACAAACTTGGAACAAGCTGCCGCATCTTGGCAAGACTAGGATGACCCAACCGAGCATGAATGAGAGATGGAGAATCCATAATCGTGCCGACATGTGCAGAGATTTGTAGTTGATAAAGTCCATGAGACTCAAATCCGGTGCCAATCATCCGTCCCGAACTTCGGTCCTTTAAAGAAACAGAATCTTTGGTAAAAGAAATAACACAATCAAGGGAACAAGTGAGACGACTAATGGATAATAAGTTCAATGGAGACCCAAGGACAAAAAGAACATTAGCAATAGATAGAGGGAAAAAGATTAATAGTACCAACACCATGTGATGGTACCCTATATCCATTGGCCATGGTGACCGAAGGTAAATAACCCGTAGTAGATAGGGAAGAGAAAAAAGATTGATTACCAGTAATGTGATCTGTGGCACCTGAATCTAGAACCCAAGGGCCAAGGGAATTAGAGGGAGTGAGGCCAACACAAGATGTACCTGAATGTGCAACAGAAGCAGTGGAACTAGGGTTTTGACAATCCTCATACCATTTAAGAAATTCATTGAAAATAGTAGGCTGGCCTAGGGTATCAATTAAGGTATGGTCCACAGTGGCAGCGAAAGCGAAAGAGGGAACAAAAGAAGCCATAGAAGATAAGGACAAATATAGTCACCGGCAATTGGCAGCATCAACAAAGATGAAGGCTCCGACGAGATTCCGATGACGTCTCCATCGATATTCTGGCGACGTCTCCGGCGAAGGTTCGATGGCGCCTCTAGCGAAGGTCTGACAACGTCTTCGGTGAAGGTCCGACAACGCCTCCGGCGAGGTGGTGGGGCGGTGGTTGGAAATTGAACCCTAACCGTATGCTCTAGATACCATATTAAAGTAAAAGAAAGAGTAGGGTAAATCCCTTGTGTATATTAACATATAAGGTTATGTTTATATAGGAAAAGAAACATATGGGCTAAGCCCATTACATAAATATAAAACATGTAACGATATCTATAATATTTCATAATATCTAATAATATCTAACAGAAGCCATGTGAATTGCTGCTTGGTTGTCACTATATATGCTCATTTGTTGTCTCATAAAAATTCAGCTCTTAAAGGAATTGTTTTATTCACACAAGTTGACAAGTGATTAATGCCATTGCCCGATACTTAACTTTGGCCTAGATTGAATATCCACATTTTGTTTCTTGCTTTTCCAAGAAATAATATTGCTTCTAACGAAAACACAATAGCTAGTTGTGGGACGTCGACCTACAAGAGATCCTACTCAATGAGCATCACAATACACAAATTGACAACTGAGATCACCCCGATGATGCTTTTTATTATTTCTGCATTTGACCTGTTTTGCTCCATTGAAGCAATGTGGTATATTTTGAAGAAACTGGTTGTTATTGGGGGCACTACTAAGCTCTGGGAAATCTATTTATTGTAACTTTAAGATCTGCTGTGTGGCAGTGATAGTTACCGCAGGTAGCTTTGTGTGAATTATGTAATCATTTTGTTGGCATTATTTTTTGGTTATGTACTTTAAATTATATATTAATTGTCTTGCAGCTTGCTGTTGTTTCTGAGGAAAGAAATAAATTACGAAGTGGTGAAAATCTGGATGGATCAAAAAATGTAAATACTGTCCAGGTTACAATTCCCTTAATTTCGTTACCATTATGTTTTCTCTTAATGTTTTTTTGCTTGTTGCATGGTTAATGCATACAGGAACCCGAATCATTTCTTATGAAGAAAGATGATTGCATTAAAGAATTAGAAAGTACCTTGCATGATCAGAGATTGATTAACAATCGTCAATTAGAGGAAATAAAGTTACTTAATGAAAGGTTGCACAGTGAAGCAAGAAGAGTGAAGTCATTGGAGAGGGAGAGTGATCGACTCCGGTCAGAGATTTCATTACTAGAGGCAAAGGTTGGTGGCTTGGTGCTCTCACAAGGCACACTAGTACACCATTACATTGCTCATGTTTTTAATATTGTGTCTTCATTTCTTATGTCTGTCTTATGTTACTGTACTACTATCAAAGGTGTTCAGATTATGGTTTTCATTTTACATTCTGACTATCTAGACTTTGTTTTTCCTTCTTTAGTTAGGTCATGGTGATTTTTCTACTGCTAATACAAAAGTTCTGCGGATGGTGAATACACTTACTGTTGATAATGAGGCCAAACAAACCATAGAGGCACTGCAAACTGAGCTGCAAAAAACAAAAGAGAAGTTAAAAGCCGTGGAAGAATTGAAAAGTCAATCAGGTATGAAACCTTGTAATTACAGTGAATGTAAAGTTCTAAATGTTGTTTTAAAATGAGTTGGTAATTAAGGTGAGATGGGTTGACAGAGGAGAATGGTTTGATGATTTTGAAAATGGTTATGCAATTTGTAGTATTAAGATAAATACCAAAAGGAAGTGAATATAATGTGTTGGTTGTGGGATATTAAATTTACTACTAGAAGTTGGTAGAAGTTGGAGAATATTCTAGAGATCTCTTTGTAATAATTACTTTAGGGTTAGAGTTCTTTATATATAGAGACCGATGTATTGTTTCAATTAATTCAATTGAATAAAAAGATCTTTTTTCATTCTGATTATTCCTTTCAAGTTGGTATCTGAGTTCCAGATCCGGGGAGCTCTGCTTCTGCATTTCTTTGTCTTAGTACAGTTCTTTTTAGGGTTGCTAGAAGTACACCCATTTCCTTTGATTATTGGGGTTGCCTGAAGTGCACCCAACTAGTGGTTCTATCACCACCTGCCATCAGAGTCGTTGCCGCCACCATCACTGAAGTTTGTTTTTGTCTCACTGTTTTAATTTACATGGTCATTTGGTGTAAACGATCTCTTTTCTTAGTGGACCTAAATAATTATAAAATTAGTTAATACATCATATTATCATCTAAAAAATAATTATAAAATCAATTTCAATAATTTAAATTCTTACCCTTTCAAAGGCACCCAATGCTCACAACCAGATGAACTACAAGTCAAACTTAGTACTCTAATTGCAAATCTTTGTAGTTCTGGATTTTCCTCACCATATGATTCCCACCATTGTGATGGAGTTTTGGTCTTGAGTGCATGTTGAGCTATTTGACTACCAAAAAATCCAAACTTGCTCTTGAAACTCTGAATTTGAACATCGATTTTACTCACCTCATCAATGTCTCCCACCAACCTCTCCAAACAGTCATACATTCCACGTTTTCTACTCATAATCAGCTCTAAACTCAGGATGATATGGCAACATGAGATTAAGATAATAGCCTGCAACATGCAATGGTCTATGCAATTGGTTGTCCCATCTTTGATCAATGATTTCCCAAAGGGGAGGGTAGCTAAATAAGATAAAATATAAATAAATTAATCTCCAAAACATGTCTATATTTCTAATTTAGAAATCAAATACAAGTGAAACGTAAATTACCACTAACTCCATTGAAGAGACTTTGTATCTTCTCTTTTGCAATATCCATCTCTACATAAATAAATCCCATGGGTAGTTTATTGTCTGAATCAACCATGCGCAACACTTTAATCAAGGGAAGAACACCCTTCAAGCAATTTAAAATGTTTTTCTAAAATCCCTTGTCCAATATCAAATTTTCCACCAACCCTACATCTCTACTTTTAACCAAATGACTGGATTGCCACTTTGAGGATGTGAACAGCCTAATAAGTGATCGTTTATTCCCATTCAAGCATCCAAAAGACAGGTAAGAGGTGGCAAAACGAGTATTGGCTGGTCTTATCAAATCTTTTCCTTTACTATATTTGTGCAACAAGGAGATAAAACCAGTTTTTGAATAAATATAGTTTGTAATTTTCTGACCATTGGCGATTGTCTCATGATGGAGTGGTGTTCTCTTTTTAAAATCTTCCAACATTAGATCAATGCAATGAATTTCACAAGGGGTCCAATACGACTTTTTCCTCTTTTGCATTAACAATTCCCTAGCTGTCTTATAATTTGTTGCATTATTTGTTACAACTTGAATGACATTCTCTTCCGCAACCTCTTCAACAATATCAATCCATCATTTTGAAGATTTTTTAGCTGTCTTGCATGTTAGATGCATCAATAGACTTCAGAAAGACAGTTCCCCTTGGACTATTTACCAAAAAATTTAGTATAGTCTTCTTCCGATCAGTCCATCCATTTGTCATTATTGTACATCTAGTTTTTTCCAAAACAGTTTATGTTCTTCCAGAATCAGATTTGTCTTCTCAATCTGTTGCTTTAAATATTTCACTCTTATTTCATGATATGATGGTGGCTTAAATCTGACATCATGTAGCAACTAATTCAAGCATCCTCTTAAATTCTTCATGTGTTTTGTATAGAATATTACTAGGTTAGTATTTTAATTGGGTCGGGTATGACATGGCCCAATTTAATTTAGGGTTTTTTTGCACTTATTAGGATAGCAATTGCTTGTTGTTATTAGATTAGCATTATAGCATTTTATTTGGCTAGTTATATGTATTATTGTTCATATTTTAATTGGGCTGCGTATTATGTGGTCCAATTCATTTTAGGTCAACTATGTTGTTGTTAGGGTTCCTCACTCACACACATCACTGCTACCACCACGAAATGTTATCGGAATTGCGCGCCGCTGCTGTCCACTCTCATTGGACCTTGTGTCGCCACATTAAGCCTCATTCTTTCTGCCTTTTTCGCTTTCTCCGTTAGCATCCCGTGATTCAAAAAGCGGCCGCCATGAAAAACTCGCACCACCACCGTCATGTTGTGGCAGTGATCAGAAAATCCGCCACCGCTTTCTACCATGGTGACGCCATAACCGATTATTGATAACACTGTTCCACAGAGGATCATTTCTTCTACTTGCCAATATAATTATCACCCAATGCAATAAAAAAATTATCCAAGAATTGATCAATAGTAGTGTGCAGTGCAGCAACAAATATAAAATCTCAACCTCTCCATCCGCAAACACAAATAACACAATGAAATAAAAGAGAGGGGAGATTGTGGGGAGTTGCGACGAAGGCAGAGGCGTGAGTTTAATATTAGGGTTTTTTTAGGGTTTTTGATAAGTGTTTTTGTGCACTTTTGGGCCTCATTCTTGTGCCTCGTTTTCACGGATTGCAAAGACTCAAAGATCCTGCTACCGACTCGCAAGATTGCTTCGATCCGTTCAGGTAGCAATCCACCGTGCGATCTAACATGGTTTCTTCTAAAAAATCGCAAGATCGTACGATCTTAGGATCTAGATCACGATTTTAACAACATTGGTCTTCATACTTGGGTGTTGGGATGTGTTGTGTTTGTCCATGTTCATAGTCAATTTCATGGAAAGTTAGATCCTAGAGCTATTAAGTGCATATTCCTTGGATATGCATCTCATAAGAAGGATTACAATCCTTCAAGTCGAAAGTTTTTTTACCTCCATGGATGTCACTTTTGATGAAATTATATCTTTTTGCATGCTTCCTTAGCTTCACGGGGAATGTTCTTTCGAAGCTAAAGAGACTTTTGAACCGCTCGAGTCATCTTTTGTCCCTACATGCAATGTTGTCAAGATCATGAGTTTACTTGCTTGAGTAAGCAAGTTTGTAGGGCCAACCAAGGTGACACGACCAACAAATTGGGATGGGAGCGGATCAGGGAAAGGCGTCGCGCGGCTCGGTGGATCAGAGGATGGACAGAGGTTGTCGATCCTAGATTGTGACTTGTGCGCGACAATTTTTGGCCAAATAAAATGGAATTTGGTTGCTCCAGTCAAAACCCACTTGTCGTTAGCTAAAAAGGCGAAAAGAATGAGGTTTTCAGCGACGGCTTCGTTGGTCTTGTGTGGTGGCAGGGGCGGCGTGCTCTGGTGAGGCTATGGCATTCGCAGAAAATGAAGAAATTAAATGGGATGCACACCATTTAAAATTTTATAAGTGTTGCACCCCGATTATTCTAATTCACACCAAACTTCTAATCTTTTCTTTTAGTTATTTATAAGTGTATATTGTATTGTGACACTGTTAGTAACTCTTATGAGTTGAGTTACGATCTTTTATCTCCTTTCTGGGTCCTCTTACAATTTACGAGTTTGACAACATTGCATACATGAACTATCTCATACACATATTATTCTTAGTACTCCTAACACTTCTTAGTCTTCCTCATTTTTCTGAACATAAGTTTTCAAAGCTGTTCCTAGCCTTCTTATCTCTACTTTCCTGCTTATTCAATTTGTTCATTTCAATCTCATGCTCTCTCAGCTTTCCAAACGAAGCAGCTGTTGTCCGGGTGGTTAGATCTCGTGATTCTGAAATATTCCTGACTTTGGGTTGCCATGTTCTGCCTAATCACTTCAGAACCTTGATATTCAATTCTTTTATGTCAAAGGTCTTTCCTAGACCAATGAGATGGTTTACAATATGTGAAAATTTTGCATATCTGCAATTGTTTTCAAGATTTTCTCCAACGTTCAAAAGCGCACTCAAGGTAGTAATTTCTTCTAAATTTCAAAAACTCTAAATTCTATATAAAACATAGAAAAACATAGTTTTATCTAAAACTGAAACTGCCAGTTTTAACCGATTAAAACTTTGTTTTAGTCGGTTGATTTCACTTAAAGTGAAAACAACAGACTAATTCAAGTTTTAGGGTTTAGGTCTTAGGTTTTAGGGTTTCAGAAGACTGCAACCTTCTGAAAACTTCAGAATTTTAATCTATTGGAAACAAGTTTTAGCTTACTGAAAAACCTTCACAAAATCTCTGGAAATCTTTATTGATTTTAACATATTGATTCTATAAATCAACCAGTTGAAATATTCACTTTAGTCTTTAAAGACTTCAGTAAAGAATAGTTTAACAAATTAAAGTATCAATTCAACCCATTAAAGTTCTCTTAATATTATCAACAAGTTCCAAACAATTTAAAAACATTTTTGAAACTGTTTTTTGGATCAATTAATCTTGGTAAGAGATAAGTACATACTCATACATCAAAATCAAACTCACACACACTAAAGAAATAAAGTTTTCAATCTTCATGAGGGTTTGGATACATCAAATATAGTTTAGCTCAAGCTCCAGCTTCAACAATATTAATGTTCTGCTGGTATATATTATAATTATAGATAAAAAGTTCGAAAGGTAGAATTTTGTTTTTGGTTCCTCATGTTGACATACTTACGGTGCCTATTATTCACATTTTGCTTCTTTGAGAAGCCAATTGTCAAATTTTTGGCGTCCTGCTGAAGAGTTTATCTCAATTAACTAGACTGGATAGCCTATGCTTTTGATTACAATTGTCATTTTTTGGTAATGAGAATTTGTCTGGTATTGATCTGAAACATGTGGCAATGAGGAATTTTTGTTCTGGTATCTGTGTAAGAAATTTATATTGCTTGATTTGAATCAAAGATTTAAAAGAAAAACCTCCAAAGAAACCTATGTAAGATACAAGAGATATGCCAAACGGGTCTCTCAGAAAATGGCTAAAATAGAAACAAAATTGGAAAAAACTAAATAATAAAATTTTGCAAAGACTGACGTCTATGGTAATGGGAATTTTGCAAAGATGAAGGCCTTTGTTCAGTGCCTAAAGGGTGGTCCATATCTCTCAGTGCCATCTGTTAACCATTTGATAAAAATGTTATCCAAGAGGCTCTTAGAAAATGGCTAGAATAGAAATAAAGAGTGAAAAAAAAGCTAAATATGAAAATGAAATGTGCATTCCTTATTATATTAGTCTGACCTGTCCTTTTAAGATAGACATCAATGGTAATGTAAATTTTTCAAAGTCGAAAGCATGTGTTCAGTGCCTTAAGGGTGCTCTATATCTTCCAGTACCTTATTAACCCTAAACCCTAAACCATTCCATTGGATGATAATGTTATTAAATGTATGGTTTTCCTGATCATTTTTAAGTTCTAACTGTTTAGGAGAAGCTGGAAAGCTAGTAGATAGCTACATATCGGAGAAGATGTTGAAATTAAAAGAGCAAATTGCAACACTTGAGAAACGAGAAGAAAGGTGTGTATAATTTAGCTTCTCATTAGACATGTTTCTCCATATGAACTTCTAGGTGATAAAAATATGAAAAAAAAAAATGAAATTAACTTCTCCAAATTTTTTTTTTTTTAACTTGTACATAGACTAATTTTAACTTGTATAAGAAGTCAAATTTTTTCTTTTTCTTTTAGAAGTTCTTATGGAGAAGTTTGTTCAAACAGTCCTTTATTACTTTGTTGTCAAGAAGATTACTCTAGAATAGCTAAAGCTCTGAAATATCAACAGATACAAGACTGTGTTTGCAGACAGAATTTCAGTTTTCCGGAGGGCATGCTGTGAGCTTTTTGGTTACAAGGTTGGTAATGTTATATACTGATCTAGTTTTACTACAATTTTTTTTGTGTAAATTGAAAGTGTTGCTTTTATTTCTTGTTTGGAATGGAAGACTAGACACTTTTGCTTTAAAGATACTGTAGCATCCTGGTAATAGAATGACTACATACTTGCATTTTAAAAACATATTTGTACCCACCCTTGTATCTATGCAGAAAACAGTTTTAATCTCCATCCCCATAGAGAGTGCTAATATTACCAATGTATAAAGTCAACAAATCAATAAAAGTATTGTTATTGTTAATAAACCTGTCAGTTTGTCCAAAATCCTGATGAAAGTTGCTTGAATCATTCTGTTTGTATTATTTAATGTGTAGCTACTGCAAGACTTTATTTTATTAATGGGATAGAATTTAGCACTTGATTATTTTGCTCATTGTTGTATCATACTTATCAATGGTTAATTTTATATACTAGTAAGGTCTTTGTTCAGATTTAATCAAATCTTGTGTTTTATAAAAAAAACATTTTGCTTTCTAGGAACAACGAAATTTCACTCCTTAAATCACTAAAACATAACATTAAATGTATCCAAACATAACATTAAAGCCAAATAAACATTATCTTGAATCATTCAAGTCAAGAAAATAAACCTTGAGTCATTCAAACGTAAGTAGTAACTAAACAATGTTGTGAACATAATCATTCTTAAATTTAAATTTTACATATATATATATGGGTTATGATTTGTTTACACTAGGTACTAGTCTAAAAAGACTTCAACCAAATTTCAACCGTTAATTTTATGAAATTTGATTGTTCAGATCAGTTCACAAATGTAGTTGTTTATTCTTCTTGTTTAAAATTTTTACAACCATGTCGTGAATTTGACAATCTTCAACAATCATATTGTTGAATTGCTCTGAACCATAAGATTTACAAAATTAACTATTGGGATTTGGTACAAGCCTTTAGACTTGCATAAACAGATCCTAACCATCTAGTCATCGTTAAAATTTGTGGGTAAATAACCATCTCCAATAAGCTTGTATTTCTTTTTAAACTCATCTCAGACATGGCAAGAAAACCTGACATCTCAGATACCCCAAATTCCAACTATCATATCTCATCTCATGAAAGATAACATAAAATAGAAAAAAAGGAAGATACAAACATGGGGGAACTAGGCCAAAACCCATGCAGAAAAAACAATAAGCGAAAGATGGAAGTCTAAAGAAATGCTGGGAGGTAAACTACTATACTAAACAAACTCCAGCCTATTAAGAAACCCTAATGAGGCCAGTTTATACTCTGCCCATTCGTTATTTGCCAGTACCCATGGAGCACCAGTATATTTTGTTAAACATTGTAAAGTCTAATCACGGTATTTTGATGCAAGACTGTAGCATGTTTCTGTTGGAGAAATTCTACCTAAAAAATATAAAACCCTTTCTGGGTAACTTGATGTGTTCATCATTGTTTCTAGTTATAGAGGTCTGTTGTTTACTCTGTAAAATAAGTTGTCTGACAAACATTTTCTAATAAGTTATTTTGAAACTGGAAAAAACTGATAATTTATTGTATGATAATTGACTTCATTTATTCTTCTGCTACTCTTAAATCATGTTTGTTCATATATTAACAGATTGTGATGGATGAACATCATCGACCAAATGGAATACCAGTGACACGATTTACCTTGCAATCCATTTATGCACAAAGTGATGATGAGAAGCTTGAATTTGAATATGAATCAGGGAATACTAACATTTTGGTAAGATTATTGAAAAGTACCTGCCCCCCCCCTTCTCCCAATCTGGACTTTGAAAAAGTCCGAATATTTCAGCCTTTTGCAAATGATGGCATAAATATTTGCTGAAATTTGCAATTTTTTTTTTATGAAAACAGGCAAATCATTATACATCTCTGCCCGAGGTTTCTCGTCAGGTAATAAAACTATGATATTCTAATATTTTTCAATAAAAATAATTTCAGGATCTAATCTCTTATTTATGATTGTGTGTGATCGAAAGTTTTAATAGTGAAACCGTTGGATCCTTTTACATAAAAAAACCTCTAGAGGTTTATTTTTGGAGAATGAAAAGACTAAATTAAGGACAAATATAGTTTGTATTATCTATTAGTGTTAGTTATTTTTTTTTCCTGTTTTCTATTACAACTTGTGAAGGAAATGTGTTTTCCTTTATATAGTGCCCTAGTTTTTACCAAAAAGAAGTTAGGTATTTGGATTTTGTGTAGTTAAGGAATTCTAGTGAAGAAAAGGAGAGTGCTCCTTTTGGGGTAAACTTGTTTGCCTTATAAATTGGGAATTCCAATGTAAGAAGGGAGAATGCAATGCATTGGTTCTTGTATTGGATACAAAAATCCAAGAATCCATCTTAGAAAGAATTTTTCGATGCATTGATGAGTAGATTTGGAGGATGTGGGAGTGTAACAAGGCTTTGAAAATATGTGTAGAAGCATGAATCACTAGTTTCCCAAGCCAAACTGAACTAGAAGGATCAAATATTGGGCTATTTTTTAACAAGGCTTTGAAAAGATATTAGAAATTTTGGGGAGACCACACAACTTTGGGACCGTTGTGTGTGAGGTAGAAGAAGCCATGAAACAAATGTACTTTGAGAATTGAAAGATCGTGGTGCAAGTTTAGGGTTCGTGTTCAAGGAGGAGGAGCCATCATACCTAGAGCAGGGGAAATGAACGATTCAACCAACAATAAAGCCACCATTGGAGAGGTTAGGAGTTCACGAGGATCAGTTTCTTTGGTTGAAAAACCAAAATTTTCAAGATAGAAGCAAAGTAGCATGCACCCTCCCTTACGTTGAATACATTCAAAGGAGAGAAATTGGAAAATACTATCAGTGCGGACTAGCATATGGGCCTGGGTGAATGTGTCTTTAAGAATTATGCGAGTATATTGGCTGAGGATGAGGAGGTGAGCGATGATGGAGAAATAGCCACAGTGGAAGAGGGTAATAATAACTAGAAATTGGTAAAGATACTATGCCAATAAATGCATTTGTCAATATGTTTAGCTGGTGGCCTTACACAACCACAAACTATGGAGCTAAAAGGAAAACTTCAGGGTCAAGAAATTGTGATCTTGATAGACAAAGGAGCTAGTCACAATTTCATATCTAGCAACCCAATCGGCCTTATTGTGTAAGGTTATGAGATGGAAATAGGAAGTTCCACAAAGTTGTTGTGTAGATTACCATGCTTTAAAGAAAACCATTATACTAGATGAATTTACTCTTCTAGTGATAGGGGAGTTGTTGGATGAATTAAATGTGGCTTTGTATTTTTTCAAGATAGATTTAAGGATTGGGTATCATCCAATTAGGATGCATGAATCAGATATATCAAAAACTGCTTTTAAAACATATGAAGGTCATTACGAATCTTTGGTAATGCCTTTTTATCAACCAATGTACCGACTACTTTTCAATGCACCATGAACTCTATCTTAATGCCTTTCCTTTGAAGGTATGTCCTTGTTTTGTTTTTTTCTTTTTTGCTGATATATTGGTATATAGCCTAACGTGAGTGTGAAAATAAAGTAAAAATATATGATTAATCTCTTGTATTGGGTTATGTATTTATAGTTATGAAAAATACAAAACGCATGGGCTAAGATTGTTACATCTAACACTCTCCCTCAAGCTGGTTATATAAATTATATGTACCAAGCTTGTTATAAATATTATCAATTCTAGGTCCCTGTAAAAATTTATTGAAAATATCTGGTAATTGATCATTCGAATTAACAAACTCAGTTTTGATGTCTCCAGATACAATCTTTCCTCGATTAAAATGCAATCAATCTCAATATGATTGGTCTTGTCAGGAAACACAAGATTTGAGCTAATATGAAGTTGTCACATAAGTGTCATTTAAGTGGCCTCTCCACATTGCAATTCTAACGGTTTAAAGCCAAATAAACTCACAAGTAGTTGAGGCCATATATTCTACTTTTGCACTAGATCTCGCCACAACATTTTGTTTCTTGCTCTTTGAAGAAATTAAGTTATCATCAATGGAGACACAATATCCAGAAGTGATCTTCTATCTAAAGGAGATTCTGACCAATCAGCATTTGAATAACAAACAACTTTAGTATGGTAATGGTTATTGTAACTATATACTTCAATATACAAATATGACTATATTCGAATGATCTACACATGGGAAATTAATGAAATATTAGAACTAGTAACAATAAGATAGTTCAATTTTCCAACCAATCTTTTGTACTTCTCGGTACTGAGAGAGGCTCCTCCAGATCAGGTAGAAGTTTGGCATTGGGATCCATGGGTGAAAATAGATTTTGAATTCATTTCCTCCAAAATATTCAATGCATATTTCCTTTGAAAGATTACAATACCAATGTTGAGTTGTGCTACTTCAATCCTCAAGAAATATCTAACTTTGCCACGATCTTTGGTGAGGAAGTGATGACAAAAGTGTTTTTTTTTTACCTGTGAGATGCCTTGATCAATGCCTCTAAGAACAATGTCATCAACGTATAGTACGAGATAGATACACCCAACACATCAGTGATGGTAAAAACTTGAATGATCTGCGTCATTGCGAGTCATGCCAATTTGTTGAACAACATTGCTAAATATTCCAAACTAGACACTAGGAGACTGCTTGAGGCCATGCAAAGTATTTACGAGATAACATACTAATTCAGAAGACTCCACCTGAGCAACAAAACTTGAAGGTTTCTCCATATAAATTTCTTCCTGCAAATCCACATTAAGAAAAGCATTTTTGGCATCCAATAGATAAAGAGGTCATCATTGAAGTGTAGTCATGGCTATGAATAAGAGAACATAAACTATGTTTGCCATTGAAAAAAAAGTATCCCCGTAGTCCAAACAACAAATTTGTGTATAACCTTGAACCACAAGTCGAGCTTTAAGACAATCAATAGTACCATCATGACCAACTTTAATAGTAAAAATCCACCTACAACCAATAATAGATATCCCATAAAGTAAAGGAGAGTTCCCAAGTTCTGCTATTATAAAGAACACTTATTTCAAAAAGCATGGCCTAACGCCAACCGGGATGGACTGTGACATCATGTATAAATTTTGAAATGGACAATGGGAAGTCTATTGACGACTGTAAGGGTTGGTGGAGGTGAGGGATTTTTCGATGCACTAGACACAATAGGAAGATCACATACAATTGGGATATTGACTTTATGAGATGGGGACCCAAAAGGAGAAGGAGGAGACTTAGTAAAGGGAAGTAGCGGTTAAGAGAAGTAGAAAAACATTTATATTCTTTTTGAGATCTAGTGAATCCTAAAAAGACACATTTGTGACCTAACCAATCTGGATCACAATAGTCAAATACTTCACCAGAAATGTTTCTGCCATGTTTTGAAAACAGCTACCTGTATCCAAAAGTACAACAGGGTATGTGTTTATAATGTGTGGAGCACCTATTTCATGGTTCTAAGGAGTCAGTGGTGGCATTATCTTCATGTGAGGCTGAATACATTGCAGTGTCAATGGGAGATTGTTAAGCCTTGTGGCTTGAAAATTTGTTGACAGAAATGAAAACTGGAAGAACAAGTCAGCTATAAGTTTGGCTAAACATCCTATTGTTCATGGAAGGAGCAAGCATATTGAAACAAGATTTTAATTCCTAAGGGATCAAGTTAGTAAAGGGAAATTGGAGTTAACATATTGCAGTACCAATAAACTAGTGGTTGATATTTTAACAAAGCCTCTCAAAGTTGACAGATTCAAGTTGATTAGAGAGATGATAGGAGTGCAGTCTATTACTAATCTGAATTAAGAGGAAGTGTTGTATGTTTGTTAGGTAGTTAGTAGGTTGTTGACTAACTGCTTACAATAGCTTTATAAATAATGATATATTATGATGCATGTGTGTGAAATGTAAAATTTCAGATTCAGTATCCATATCTATTGTTCTCTTTCCTTTTCTTCTCCATTCTTGTGAGATTGTGTTTAGTTTGTTCTAACTTTTTTCAAGTTGCAGTTTGACAATTTTAGAGAGTGAGTCCTAGCAGAGCGTTCATGGAGGAGATATGTTTTTGACAGCAAATATTTTCAGCTAAAAAATTCTCCTGAAAATAGTGCTTTTCCAGTTATATATTATAGGAAAGGAAAACATATTTTAAATATTTTCAGTTACATAAAGAAAAACTTATTTTAAATATTCATATTTAAGGCTTGGAAATCTTAAAAATTTCAGAGACGATCTAGAAGTTGATTTTCCCTAAAACAGCCTGATTCCTTTTTGACCTTTGTGAAGAAAAAATTACATGTATGGAAAATTGACTGCTATTCCGAATTCTGACATTTCTTATGTTTGTAAATTTTATTTGACCCATTCAACCTAGTGAGTGTGACTGCATGAGAGTTTGAGTGTATCAGTAGATGGATTTAAAAACAGAAGACTTCTGAGGAATGAGCGAATGATAATTGCCATCATGCATGTAATTTTAACACATTCATGTTTCTTTTGCCGAGTCTTACCTGTGCCCCTCATATATTCCCAGGTGGAGATATTCATCCGGAAGATGAATTCAATTCCTGCTTTCACTGCCAACATAACGGTGGAGTCTTTCAATAAAAGAACCCTCTCTTAAATTCAAAGACCAACTATAGTAATATGTTTTAGCGGCCAACCTACAGTTATGCTGTATATATCTTGCATCTTCAACTTCGGGAATTTGGTTAGTTATAGGATGTTACGACTGGAGACATTTTGTATCCTGACATTGTCTATCAATGGCTTGGATTTGAAAAATATCACATATTTTAAAATAATTGAATAGCGAGGTGGAATTTTTGGCGGTTTATTTCCTTGTAAGACTAAACTTTTCTTGTTTCGTTGTGTTGTTTCAAGTGATATGTTCTGAGCTTGAATTCTTTCCTAAATCTTCCACAGCGAAGAGCCCAAGTTTACTTCTTCATTTCTGTTATCAAGTTTTACAAGGATGCAGATTATGTGAAAGGTTGAGACCAATGTTTTGGAAGTGTGTGATGAGATTGTAAACGTGATAATAGATGTTAAATTGAAAACGAACATATTAGTGAGGATCTAAACAGTATCTGTTCCCCATTCTGTTGCCTTATATTGAAGCAATTGTTCAGTGTGATTGCTTAAAGCTGTTGACTATTTTTTGTTCCTCCTTCTCGTAGTCTAATTCCCCTAGTAGTGCAGCGGCGAGGGTAGCGGCAACCAAGGGTCCGAAGCCAACCATTGGTTATGGAATGTTCGTATCATCAATAACTTGCTTAGTCTGCTTGAAATGATTGCAAGAAGCATGGAGGGACCTAGCTGATTTCAGCCCAGCACTTGCGCTATGGTAGGGATCTTACTTACCGTCAATGGATATTCTAATCTCACATTTTAAAATGATGTGTCACGTGAAATATATATCTATATCATGACATGAAATTAGTGGGATATAATCTAAAGTTATAAAAATGATTAAATTTAAAAATAATTGCAAAACATTAACTTGAGAAAGTAAATAAAAAGATCTAGTTTACTATTGAGAGTTCTAGTAATTTAGGTGAGAGTGAAAGTTGTTTGTTGGTAGTGGATATATAGGGAATTTTTAAGGTGTTATTGATGAGATGAGAATTGAAAGTTGCAATTGAGTGGTGTGTTAGCCGGGTTTGCAGGGAAGTGGTGGTGCTGGCTTGCGTAATTGGAGTGGAATGGAATGTTTGTGGTGCTACCTTACTCCCCACTCATCTCTAACATTCATATTCATATGGTCAATTCTTGAAATTGAGCGTAATTTTTTAGCTTCTTTTCTTGAGGTGGTCGGATATTGGTTATTAATTATATTCGAATTTGATGGCCATTTTCTTAAAGTTAGTCTCCATTTCTTACATAGCTAGCTAGCTACCGAGTATTAATTTCTGATGGTACCAATTCTACCCTGAATGATGATCTGTTACCTTTTTTTATTTTACCTTTGTTATGTGGATAGTTACTTTAATCATGATTATTCCACACAATTGTTGTTTCATAATTAATTAATTAATTGCGTGTTGATAATGGTTGCACAAATGAAGCATAGCCGTGGAGCGTGCAAATTCTCAAAATGTATATCTGATTTTAGTGCTTGACATTGACCAACCGCACAAAGATTCTAAAACCATCCACGTCAAACAATATCCAATTCCATGCCAACTACATTCCTCAAACTGCTCTCTCTCTCTCTTCCATATTTCAATCGCAATCATAAAATATTACAATTTTAACCATAAATTACTTATTCATAATCTGGTGTAACGAATGCAATATTTATAGACCATTAATCAAAATCCCATATCAAGAGTTTTCATTTATTCATTGGTATGTTCATGCGATTAAAAATCTAACCTGATGCAATTATCTATAAGAAGGAAAGGATCGAGGCTAAAGTTTTCTTAATGTGGTATCCCACTGTTTCATGGGGTGCGTGTTGTCCCTTCTTTGAGAGTAAAGAAGAATTGCATAATTTAGCTTCAAATTAATGTGTAAACGTTGCTTGTATAAGTGACTTTGTCATCTTAATATTGCATCTCTCTTTGACGTTAACAAACAACTTTATCCTTGAAAAATAAATTGTGAAGCATTGAGAAACTCATGGAGTGAATGATTATAAACCAATGTTAATTAGCAAGGACGTAGGTTCAAACTGTAGTCAGTTTTTGTGGCGTAACACTGCACTTCAACTTTTTTTGTTATATGAATTCACAGGTTGAATTGAGAGCTCAAATGTGACGTTTTCTTTCAAGAAATCATGCAGCAAGAAAGAAAGAAAAGAAAACAAAGGTCAAAAAATTGACATCTCACAGTCACGCTCAGGCTCCCACATCAACAACTATCAACCCTGCTATCAAAGTACATGGGCGTAAGTAAGTCAGCGTACAAATTTGAATGTAAGGAAATTGTAAGGTCAAATTTTGTTTGATGTTTAATATATAAGGTTGTGTTGGTGAGAAGATGAATGGCATGTTGAATGTGTGAAGGCAGAAGATATGTTAAGAAGTGATGAATCATGGAAGAAGAAAAGGATGGTTTGGTTTAGAGAAAGGGTGGCCCATTAACCGACCAACCAACACCACATTATCCCATTCCTCCTTTTTGTGCTTTCACAAAACTTGGTTAAAGGGATTGCATCCAATTCAATGGTCCTTTGAGTTGACTTGATTAACATCTTGCATGCACGCACAAACTACGCCCAAACCCACATCTAATGACTCACAAATACACACACATATGCTATGCATGTGTACAGTGAGTCAATGAGTTGAAAAAGAAGGCTTAGGCTGAGTGGGTGGATGGGTGAGAGCTAACCTAAGTTGAGTAAACTAAAGCTTTGAAAATGAAATCTAATTGTATCATGAAATGCACACTCTCTGCCTTTTCTGCACCCACACACATAAAATAATGGCAATGCATGGCCTTCAAATTTTCTGTTAATCTCACAACACATAATTCTGTTTCATTTCAACTTCAAATTCTGGACTTCATTCAAAGTACCTAACCTCCACCACTCATATACTTTCAATCAATTCTCACATTCACTGTCCTTTCCTCACCCTTCCACCATCTTTTTTTTATCAATTCTATTCTACTTTCTCAAATATGTTTTAAATCAGTCAAACTTGCAACCATTTATTCATTATTCATTTATTGCATGTTCCATTTGCTTAGTAGTAAATATATATCATTCCAATAAAATAAGAATACTATAGTCATAAATAGCAGTCTATGATGGATTGGCCAATAAAATAGTTAATGGTCATAAATAGCTCAATATTTTCAAAGCTGATTGATATAGAGCTAGTACAAAACCTAACTCAATCTTTTGAATCAATAAAGCAACTCGTTTATTCTTCTCTTAAACAAACTATTATTTCCTGAAATGTCATGTTTCTGTCTAACTGCTCATCATATCAGCACATATGTCCACTACCAAAGATAGAATGTCCAAAATGTACACTTACCCATCATATCAGCACATGTTCAAATTAATTTTTTTAGTTCAAGGAATTAAGGAATTGTTGTATTCTTCCATGAGAAATCCACATTATGGATGAATAAATAATGGTATTTAATAGACAGAACAAAAGGGAGGCCAAATAGCCTTTATTGACTTTCATATAAAATAATATAATTTAATTAAAAAAGCTTGTTATGAATGGAAAGTAATTAAGAAGATAAACCTTTCCCACCCAGTATTTTTCTGAATTCAGAAAGAGAGTCCACTTTTTCCTTCTTCAATGGAGAAATTCAGCATTCACCTTCATATAAATGGTGAATGGAGAATGATGACAAGAGCATATATAAGATTGGAACTGTGGGATATTGCAGTTAGCTTAGGTAGATGGATGCATGTGGTGTGTCTCCACTTGTCCCCCACTTTCGTGTCAAAACATCTTTTTTATACAAATATATAGTGTTCATAATTTTCTCTAAAACTCGAAAAAGGAAACTTTACTCTCTTTTTTATAATGACTATTTTGGCCTTTAAAACTGTTCAACTTTGTCCTCAAATTTCTTGAAATTATGGTTGTTTTCTCCATGTCTCTAGTAAACTCTATTTTTGTCTAAACGTCATTCAAATCACATCTTACATGCAATAGTGAAACTAACATTATTGACAAACTATGGTTTTAAATACTTTATTCAGTTTTCTAAAATGTGAAAGACCAAAATAATATTTTTACTTTTTTTTTCTCACAATGACAGACCAAGGTTTCAATTTACAACTTTCTATGTATTATCCAAATGCCTTGCCAATAGGTCAATGTTAATGGTTTTTATTTATTTGTTTATATGAAATTGCAATGGATATTAGTTTTATTAATGTCATATACGAACCACCAAAAGTGTGTCCTATACTTTCCATAAAAGAAAAAGGACACTGAAAGCATATATGTGAAAAGGAAATAGATTGGCCAATGGGTTGGAAAATGTGAGCATTATTTTGTTCATAAATGATTTTGGTCATAAATGATTAAGGAGAGACAACCTTTTGAAATTGTCTTTTTGTCCTATTATATTATAACAACAGATAAACCTTATTACTAATTGATTGATTTGTGAGATTCCAATCCTAGGGTTGTTAACAACTTTACTCTCAACTCATTCTTTTCTCTCTCTTCTAGAAAATGTTGTCTTTTGAGTAGAAAAAAATAAAAAGAAATGTCTCTTTTAATTTGTAAACTATAACTTTAAGAGTCTAATTTGTACTACTTTGAGTATTAAAACATTTACACGGTAAACTAACAAAAAAATGAGAAAAATGCATATGTATAATTTATAAAATAATTATTACTAATACTTATTTATCAAAATATTTTTAAAGTCACTAACATTTTTACCTTATTTTTTCATTAAAAAGTCTAATAATTAATATGTTTTTCGCTTAGAAAAAACTAACCAAGTACATTGTAATAACTAAATAGCAATTTAAACTTTTATATTAAATTGAAATTACTCCATAACCATTCTTTTACAACAAAATTATATATATAACATATATAAAAATATCTCAAATTTGCTCACATCTTAACAGAGTAAATAAAAAAAAAAACATGATCAAACCTCGTGCAACAAAAAGTTATAATAAAACTCTCCTCTGTATATCTTTTTAAACAAAACATCATAGATCCAGATCCATGAACCAAAGTGATCTACTAAATTTAAAGTAGAACAGAGTAGAAATTTTGTCTTTTTTATTTATACACTTAAGAATTATTTACTTTAGTCATTTTAATCTTTTAACCATACATATATAATTTTTAATATTGTTTAGTCTTTATTACCTAAAAGCATGAAAATTTAAATAGCTTAAAAAATGATTTGAAGTATATAAGAGGTGAAAGGTAAAAAGAATAAAAGGCCATATTGAAAAGTGGAATCCACCCAACTTTTTCTTTTGAGGAAATTTGACCTTTAATTGGTGGGCATATACTTTAGAAGAAAAAATAATGACAGTCATGATAATATAATTTTGCTTTCCACATGAATTGGCTTTGGGCATAATTTGATGGACCATAGACTTGGAAATTTAGGGTTCTGAAATGAGTGTTGTTAGGAAAAACTAATATATTTCCTCTCAATTCAATGGAAAAGAATGTGGACCACATTAGATCATAGGTCAACAACATTAAAGTCAACCTCATTTGCATATTCCATACTCACATTTTTACTGTTAATTACTCATTTCTCCAGTTTAAATATTAATTTGAAGGCACTACAAAATCTGGATAACTGTAACAATGACAAAACGATGATAATAAAGATTTTTTTTCTGATAAAAAACGATAAAAAAAGATTAAATAATGTATTTATATTGTTTCAAGTCTTTAAACAGATGATTTTAATATTTCAGGTATAAATAAATTTATATTTACATAGACGTATGTGATTATATTTTTGGGAGATGACTAATTTATATAAAAAATTAAGGACTTAAAAGGAAATTATATTAAATTTTAATTTTAAATAAATTATATGAATATTTAAGATATATTGTTTACATATTACAATTAGAGGTGGAAATACATCAAGCATTCTATTAGTGACCTGCAGTGTAGTAGTCTAACCTGTCTTAATTAAGTTTAAGCTTTTTAAAAAGCTAAAACTTTAGTTTTAAAAAGATGTTAGTCTCGTGACAATCTGTTTATATATATATATATATATATATATATATATATATATATATATATATATATATATTATAAAAAAAATAATTTTAAGTTTTAAAACATTATATTTATAAATTAAGGAGTGACTCACTATCTATATTTCAACCTCTATTTAAGATAATAAAACAATTATTAATTTTTTTTCAACACTAATATCATATTATATATAACAAGAGAAGAAAGAATAACATTATCATAATTAAAATTAACTGAAATAAAAAAAAAATATAAACTAATGGACACGCATTGTTTTATACTGTTACTAACTATAAATTATTACTCATATAATCTTAAAGATAATAATTATAAAAATTAATAAAATATACATATATATAATAATTTATAGTTAAAAAAATATTTTTATTGTTAGTGCATAGTCTAATACTTTAAATCAATTTTTAAACTGTTTTTTATTATAAAACAGATTTAATATTATATATAAATAATTTTTATATATTATTTTATTTTAACTAATTTAAAAAAAATTAAGATTAATTTTTCTTAAAGAGAGATTAATCGTTCTATAGACGTGTAAAGTGTTTATGTAGAAATTTTTCTATATATATTGTCTTTTATTACTTTATTTTTTTATAAATCATATTCTCATTTATTTTTCTTTGTGAATTATTTTTTATTGCTTTATTTTTTTGGTATTGGGTACCTTTTATTTGTTTTCATGATGTGGCAAGACGAAAATTTAGATATGTGTATGTCTTATTTTACTACTAGAAAATTGTTAATAAAAATTCATTTTAAAGATAAAAAATAATTAATTATTATAATATTTTTAGATTTTAAATTAGTTTCTATTATTGGTAAATAATTTTTAAATTGGTATCTAATTAACTACTAAGGTTTTAACTACTAATTATTTAGATTCTAAATTTGGTAGCAAAAACATTGGTAGCTAATTAGATACCAATTTAGAAACTATTTATCAATAATAGAAACAAATTTAGAAACCAATATTTTTTTTATTTTCTAAAATAGTATCTAATTTAGTCATTATAACAACTAATTATTTTTAGTCTCTAGAATGATTTCTATTCAATGATTTTCTTGTAGTGAATGATTTATAGTGTCTATTTTATTATTTCCTTAATATTTGTCTTTAAAAATAAAATCTAATTTATATGATTTTTTAAATAGTTGACTTAGTTAAGTTTATTGGTTTGGTTATGGATCTTTATAAAACATGGTAGGTAAGCAACATACGGTATTTGGGTAAACATTAGTCTTAAAAAAAATATTATGAGAAAATTATTATCCTTTAATTTTATTAATAATCATGGCAAATTATAAAGAAATAGGAAATTTTAATTTAAGTACATTGAATTATGCCCTCTTAGAAAAATGGAAGTGAAGACTTCAAATTAAAACAACAGGTATTTGGAGAGAAATATTGTTGTCTAAATGTCTTAATGTAATTGATAACGATCGTAAAAAAGGTGTCAAAACACAATCTTCTAGTGGAGGGACATATGTAAGGTGTGTGGGGAAGGGAATAGTGAAAAGTGGTTTGATAAGCAATGTGTATGGAAAGTAGGTATTTGGAATAAGGTAAAATTTTGTAATGATAAATGGTTAGGGGAAGCCCCTCTTAGACAAAAGTTTCCTAGATTATTTTCTATTTCAAAAGATAAAGATAAAGTGATTGAACAAATTGGAAGGTGGACATATAGGGGATGTGAGTGGAATCTAGAATGGAGAAGAGAGAGATTTGAGTGGGAAAGGGAACAACAAGAACAATTAATGAGGGAAATAGATATTATGCAACTAAAAAGTTAGATGCATGGAATTGGATTGGGGAAAAGGATAAATGTTTTTCAGGTAAGTCAGTATATGTAGTATTACAAAGTAGTTGCAACAATGTTAATAACACCATTCCCGACTCTTTATGGGCAGTTAAAGCATTTCCTAATACACAAATGTTTTCATGGAGAGTAATGCAGGGCAAAGTTCCAACTTAACAACCACAATATGCCATTTGCATAATGAAGAAGAGGAAACAATCTAACACATGTTCTTTAATTGTAAAATAACAATCTTAATTTGGAATATGTGTTGCATATGGGTAGGAATCTAGTTAGTTTTAACAAAGAGCCTAAGTGTCCTTAACACCAATTCTATTTATTCCACATCACCCCAAAGGAAAATGATATTTGGAGGGAACTATGGATTTCTATTATTTGGTGTATCTGGAAGCATAAGAATAAAGTGGTATTTAAGGAGGGGAGGTGATGTGAGTTGATTTTAGGATTGCACATTTTTATGGATTTCACTTTGTTTATGAGTTTTTATTTAAGCAGAATATGGTGAGAAACCCAAAGAAGACTCTCACTAGACACAAACTTAACCAAGTGGTTAAGTAAGTGTGAAAGTTCACTCGTAGAGAGCAAAGATAAAAACACAAATATGGAGAGGATGATGATGATAACTTGCTAAAATCAATGAACAGTAGATGAAGAATAGAAAGTGAAAACCAAAATTAGAAGAATAACATGATAACATAAACGAAGAATGAGAGGTGGCGCAATAAAGAGGAAAAAGAGAAAGGGATGAAGGAAGCTTATGTAAAAATGAGGTCTTGTCACGCCACTTGGATGAGGGGATACTCCAAGATGAGTGGTGTAGAGCCGCCACTTGAAGTGAAGAGCGCTCAAGATAAGACCCAAGGTTAATAGGAGACTCAGCTCACTTTGACAGAGTTTCTTTACTTTCAAAATTCAATGTGTAAAAATACATGATTTTGAAGTGCTTGTTGTGTCCTTAGTAATTTGTTTGTCGATGTGGTTTGCATCATGCTCCCCAAGTTGGAAAGAATTGGACCTCAAACTTAGTAGTCTTGTAAATAACATAGTTAGTTTGTTCACAAGACATATTGAAACATTTCTAGCAGCGGGTGGAGAATCAAACTTATGTTCATGAAGCTTTGGGAGTTCGCATGGATGAGTTTTAGATACAGGCCATGTTTATAGAGAATGTTTTGGGAGGAAATTATTTTTTTGTGAAAATTATCTTAAAAGGTGAGAACCCCTAGGAGGTTTTTGAATATTATCCCTAAAATTCTTTATCAAAGATGGCAAGTATTTAGAAGGATTTGGTAATGAAAAAGATAAGGAAGAAGTATAGTGAGGAGGTGCAGTTAGTTTTGTACATGTCAACATTATTGTTTTGACTGCGTGAGATGAGATGATGAAACCCGTTTTGATTTTACTTGCCTCACCTTTTTCATTTTCTCTTTTGAATTTCATTTACTTGGTCCTCATTAACTTCCTTGGGAGAGAGGGTTTTTAATATAATCTTGTGCCCTTGGAAGTTGAAAGAAATCTTATTGGTATGACCATCATGTAAAAAATTTCTGTCATATTGCCAAGGCCTTCCCAAAAGCACATGTGTGGCTTCTGATGACTATTTACGACAAGTGCATCGTGTTGTCAGAAGTAATAATTATCCCTAAGGACGAATATCGATTCCACAAGGAACAATGAATTATCAAGTACAATAATCGCTAAATATAAAATAGAACAATTAAAAAGAGTGTGGAAGTGATTGTGTTGGCAATGATCATAAGAAAATAGACAAAGAATTAGTTGCTTTAAGTTGGAAAAATAGGGATTAGGTTTCATCTCTCACACCTTCATGTATTTTGATTAACATGTCAATATTAAGTTCTTTGATTAGCATCTAAATGTAATGTCCTCATCTCAGTTCTACGTGTGGAGGGCCCTGTTGGATAGGATTGCTACCAAGCAGAATCTTCACAAAAGGGGGATAATAATGAGTGATACATTATGTCCTCTATGCGGGAGGGAGGAAGAGTCAACTTCACACATCCTCATTACGTGTAATGTCTCAAATTCAGTGTGGAATATGTGCAATAATTGGCTTGGGATTAGTACGATGAACCACAATGTCTTGGAAAATCACTTCGACCAGTTTTTCTGTTTGTGCTTTAACAAAGAGGGTAATAAGTTGGGGAAAAGTTTGTTGATTTCCGTGATATGGTGCATTTGGAAGCATAAGAATAGAGTTATTTTTAATCAAGAAAAGATTGATGCAGAGGAAATCTTTACCTTGGCACAGGTACAATCTTAGGCATGGATGAAACATAAAGTAAGGAAAGTAAACTTCTCTTTTTATGATTGGATTTTATCCCCACAAATTTGCATTAACATGGTAACTAAATAACTTCTTCGGTTTAAAAGCATGATTTACCTTGCCTTTGCTTTGTTTTTTGTCTAGTATTACTGGTTTTGTGCTTTGGAAATCTGGTATATGGGATCTGTTTTGCTTAGAGGTGTAGTATGTTTAGTTGTTGTGATGGCTGAGGTGTGGGAGGTATGGTCTTTTTGATGTAGGTCATCAAGAATAATGTCAGAATGGAATGGCTATTGCTTTATTGTGGCTTTGCTTTGTCATCAAAGTTGGTTTACGCAACCTTGTAAAAGGTTATGGCACATGGAGAATTGCAATGTAGTGCGTCAAGTTTCATCCAGGATACCAACAAGGCAGTGTAGATTAAAACATTGCAAAGTTCATATTCAAATTGATATTTTAGAAGTTGTACATTTTCAACTAGATGGAGCAAATAAAGGAACAGTTTCATAGAATGAAGTCTGCCACTCACTTTTTAAAGCTCAATCTGATGAGGACAAGATTCTTTAAGTAGTGTAAGTGGGAATAGGTGTTGGAGGTGGGGAACTTCCAGTTTGGATGGTCAGATACAAATCAAAATTTGTTTCTGGGGTTGGAGTAAAGATTAATGATGCACTCAAGATTTTGGTGAAAGGGGTGAAAAGGAGCCCAAGCTAGTTGTTGTTGTTATAGCTCCTTTTATATGCACCACTAAGGGGGTGTTGTGGTGGTGGTTATCGGAAGTTTTGGTATGTGGGAGTGGGATGAAGTTGTTGGCAGCAAGTACCATTCATATGCATGCAATTTTTAAGTGCGGTAGCTGGCCTTATCATGTGGCACTTTAGAGCATCGTTTTGAGGTTACCTTTGCAGGAATTGGTGATGTTCCCAAGTTTCTTTGAAATAAAGATTTTTGTAGGGTGGTTGTAGCCCAAATATGTTATGTGTTTGATCTGGGATCTGATCTATGCTATGTTGTAAATTGTATTGTTTAAATCTTTGAGCAGGTATAGCTTTGCTAGAAGTTTTTAGCAGGGACTTTTTTCTTTTTGGTATGGGTACTAATGTAATCTTAATTTGGATTTCCCTGCTCTAGTTAGAAACATGGTGGAATTTGTATAAGGGTTGGGACACCCCTAATGTGTCCCCTTTTTAATTCATTTATATTCTTTGCTAAAAAAAAGTTCTTTGATTGAAATTGATGTCCGTATAAAAGTCATTTATATCGATTTCTCGCATATAAAATTCTTAAGAATGTTCCCTAAATATCGATCTCTCGCATAATTATAAGAATAACTTAGAATCAAGCTCAAATGTTAATAGCAAATAACATTTCAAGTCTATTCCTTGCACTCAAATATGTTAAGTATTGTTGTTTAGGTCAGAACCCTAAAAATACTTTCCAGTCACATTTAAGATTCTCAATTTGTCACAACAATTTAGAAGTAAAACAACAATACTAATAATCAATCAAGAACTGAATATTATAATATATAAATATCACCTCAATACATAAGAGTTCGAACAAATTACTCCAAATTCGAAAGGGTCGAATTAGTCACGCATACTTCTAACACCTTTTATTCTCCCAATTGGGTTACAATTCACTCTATGGTGTTTTCCTCTCAGTCTGGTACCATAGGGTTGAGCCTCTAGCCCCCTATTTAACCTAATTTTCTAGGGTTAGGTCGTTTCTTGTGTCGCACTGATGGACTAAGTGATAAAACATAAAAAAGGCCCAATTTGTCTAACGCATTCTCACTAAAGCGAGGAATTCTCACTTGAGCGAGAAAGACGTTGATTTCCGAAAACAGTCTTGGAGCATTCTCGTTCAAGCGAGAATATCTTGCTTGATCGAGATACTCATTGTTGCAAAATTGGTTTTTTCGACGTTTTTCTCTATTTTGGGACCGTCCAACTTTCTTTTTTAGCTCAAATCATTCTCCTTTATTCCAAATCTTCAATTTTCCCTACAAACCTGCAATTAACACTAAATTTGGAAATAAAATTCTCTTATTCAAATAAATATCATAAAAAATGTAAAAAAAAGTATAAATTCGTAAATTAGGGATTATTTTATATGTAAATTAATAATAAATCCTCTTAAGTGCCTATATTTTAATATGAAATATTACTGAAATTAGGCACTTATCAGCTTCCATTGACACAACATCACATAAAACTTCATCTTTATATTTTCCAATGACAAATGTTATGAGGACTTGTTTATTAACCATTATTTCACCCTCTTCACTAAGCCATTGTAATTTATAAGGCTTTTTATGAGAGATAGTGGGTAATCCAAGCTTCTCCGCTACTCTTGTACTTGCCACATTAGCACACATAACCCCATCTATGATCATGGAACATAACCTCTTGTTGATAAGGCATTGGGTATGAAAAATATTTTCTCTTTAAGTGCCATCAAAAGATTTTTTAATAGTACCCAACATTCGCCTTACCACCAATAAGTCACCTTCACAAGGTATCTCACTCGTCCTCAATTGGGGATTTTTGAAGAGGAAGGGGAACTAGCTCTAGATGATGGGAAACTATGATCACTCACGAATATCCCCCCTTTAACCATCATTGTTATCTTACTTGGGCAATTAGCAGCATTGTGCCTAAAACCTAGACATTTAAAGCATTTTTTACTTGAGGTTTTGGTGGGTGATTTAGGAGTAGAATATTTATCTTTAGAATTTGTATGGTGGGAAGTGGTTTATTTTGAGAAATTAGAAGGATAAGTTTTTGTAGAAATTTTGTTTTTGTCCTTCCATGAAGATTTGTAGAAGCCATCATTATGAGTATTTTTGAAAGTTGTTTTCTTCAAAACTTGTCATTCCACCTTGATGGATAGGTGAATCAATTTCTCTAAAGAAGAGTACTCATATAACTCTACAATATCTTGAATTTCTCTCCTCAAACCACTTATAAACCTAGCTATCTTTGACTCCTCACTATCATGCATATTAATCTTAGTCAAACTAGTTTCCAAGTCCTTAAAACATTCATCTATCGTCCTAGATCCTTGATGAAGTCGTCGGAGCTTCAACAAGAGTTCATTCCTATAATGAGGAGGAACAAACCGCACGCACATGCATTCTTTCAAATCATACCAAAAGACCACGACTAGTCTCTTATTCAAACCAATTCTATTACTACTTGATGCCACCACTGCATGGTATAGTCTAAAATTTTTAGGGAAGCTAACTTCACCTTTTAGTCCTCTTCAACCTCATACATATTAAAAATTTGTTCTACCTTAGCTTTCCATCCTAAATACAAGTTAGGGTCACTTTCCCCACTAAAACTACGTAACTTTACAAAAGGAAAATAAGTCTTTGGTGGTTGGTGTTAGTGGTGCCTAGTTTCCACATTTTTCACTATCCATTCTTCTTTTTCCTCTTCTTCTTCTTCACTCCCATAGTGCATATGATACCTTGTAATGCGTCTAGGTTCCCGCCTCCTTCTCTAACTAGTCTCTCTTGAGTATCTTTTAGTCTTTGCATTCTTTCCATTAGTTACCTCATTTCCTCTTCTTTGTGGGTCAAGCTCCTCTTGGAATCCGCAAGTTCCCTCAAAAGATGGGCCTTTTGAAGAGATTGTGGCTTTGAAGACTCTCCCAAAGACAAATGAGCCATGATTTTGCACAAAAGAAGAAACAATTAGTGAAAATAACAATTTAATGCACTCACTCACATGTATCACTCGGCTATTTAGTAAAGGATGGAAAAAATTTAAATTCACTCAAGGAAGATTTGAACTCCAAAAGGTCTACACTTGGTAGCAACACTTCAAGTGAAAGAGGTCAAAACTCTTATCACTTGCTCACCAAAGAACCCCAAAAAAACTATAGAAAGATTTGAAGACAAACAAGAAAAGATAAAAGAAAGAAAGCTAAACCAAATTAAAATTTAGAGGATGACAACTTTTAACAAGACAAACAAGAAAAGTACTTATGAAGACTCAAAGAAAACTTACTTAAACTTTTAATTATGAAGTTTTAATTTTCTTAGAAAGTGTAAAAGTAAGAAGGATAAAGTTCCAAAAATGTGAAAACAATTTGCCACATAAAAAGAATCCTCTTAATAATTTAATCTTGAAAAGTGAATTTCTTTGAAAATGTTTTTGTATTTGTTTTTATGGATTTAAAATGTCCACATTCTTGACATGCATATTTTTACTTCACTTTCAAATTTTCACAAAGAGAATGGGATTCAATTTATATGATCACTTCAATTCTTTGTTTGGAACTAAATCAACTACCACTTAAACAATTTCTAGTTGCTTTTAGTTATTCACAATTAAAGCAAAATAAGCATAAAGGATTTAAGACTCCTAAAACACTAAGAACATAGACTCAAGCAAAATAGGTAAGGAAAAAAAATGACACAAAATAATTCAAAAGCAAAATCTAAATTGCTTAATGAATAAAAAGAAGAAATTGTAAATGACAAGAATTTCAAGGCATAATTGAAATTGCTTGAAGGTAAAAGCAATAATTGAAATGTGCTGGAAATTAAAGGCATAAATCAACTCAAAAAGATGAGCACAATTTAAAACTATGCTTTGAATACCACATGATGTGAGTTGATTTTAGGATTGCACATTTTTATGGGTTCCACTTTGTTTATGTGTTTTTGTTTAAGCAGAATATGGTGAGAAACCCAAAGAAGATTCCCACTGGAGTCAAACTTAATCAAGTGGTTAAGTAAGTGTGAAGATTCACTTTTAAAGGGCAAAGATAAAAACACAAATATGGTGAGGATGATGATGATGACAACTTGCAAAAATAAATGAACACTAGATGAAGAATAGAAAGTGAAAACCAAAATTAGAAGAATAGCATGATAACATAAAAGAAGAATGAGAGGTGGCGCAGTAAAGAGGAAAAAAAGAAAGGGATGAAGGAAGCTTATGAAAAAATTAGGTGTTGTCATGCCACTTGGAGGAGGGGATACTCCAAGATGAGTGGTGTAGAGTCGCCACTTGAAGTGAAGAGCACTCAAGATAAGACCCAAGGTGATGTGAGTTGATTTTAGGATTGTTCGTTTGATTAGTGACATTTTACTTAGATTTAGATTTTAGGACAAATATAGGTGAGAAGCCTAAGGAAAATTCTCACTGGACATTAACTTAACAAGTGTTAAGTATATGTGAAGGTTCATTTCCATAAGGCCAAAGGAAAAACACAATTAATGGTGAGAATGAATGACAAATATAGGTGCGGAATTTAAGCAAACACAAGGTGAGCAAGACATGGACCGAATTGAATTAAAGGAAGCAAAAACAAGAACAAGACATATTTTGGAATTGAAAATAGGAATGGAAATGGAATGGAAAAAGATGAGTGAAAGGAAACTTAGGAGATATGGAATTGTGAAAGGAGCACACCACTTGGATGGTGAATTGAATCCAAGATAAGTGTAGATGTCGCCACTTGAGAGCTCACAACACTCACAAGATAAGACCAATATAGGAGGAGATTCACTCACTCACAATTCTAACACAATTTGTGTGTAGTAACTTTACTCTTCATTCAACATATAAAATACACTAGGTAGGCCTCCTATTTATAAGTGAAAGAGCCTTGGAGAACAAGCTAAAAGGGGTAGGATGGGAAAAGGGAAAAATGGGCAGTCATAGGGTTTGACTAAGTCAATCCCGTATTCTAGGCTTATCCTTCTAGAAACTAGGTCAAAATGCCTTCAATTGGGCTAGGAACAAGCTAGAATGCTACCCACACCACTTACGATGCTAAAGGCACTTTATTCTAGCTTATTTCTACTATTTGGACCCCTACAAATGAGCCCAACTTATTTACAACATTTTCTAATTATTTAAGAAGACTAGCAAGAAGAACTTTAGGTGCTCTGGTCCTTGTCCATTCCTCCTACTGATGAGGTCTTCCCTTGATTGTTGAGATGACCCTTCATAGTTGGCATCCTTGGTCATCTTCCTGTGGACTTGGGTCGTATCACAAGGTTAATAGGAGACTCAACTCACTAAACACTTTGACAAAGTTTCTTTACTTTCAAAATTCAATGTGTAAAAATACATGAGGCAAGACACCCTTTATATAGGAAATAGTGATTTGGGGAGCAAGAGTGAGAGGGGTAGGAGTGTCATTTGTGAGAAACCTTCTAGAATGTAGGTCCAAGAAACCCTAAACCTAGGTGCACATGTCATGAAAGGTGGGCTTGACACAAACCCAAATTACTAAGCACACCCTACTCTATCTTATTCTTCTATTTGGACCCCCAAAAAGAGTCAAAATTATTTACATAAAATTTTCTTATAAAAAGACCAGAAGAAAGAACATTTAATGCTCTAGCTTATGTTTGGTTCTTCCTCTGTTGAGGTCCTTCTAATGTTTGGTAGGGTCTGGTCTTGTATGTTGGGAGACTAACCTAATTTTAAAGTGTTTGTTGTGTCCTTAGTCATCTGCTTGTCGAGATAGTTTGTATAAGGAGGGTAGATGAAGAAAAGATTTTTAACATGGCTCAACTAAAGGCTTGGAACATCATGAAAAATAAAATATTAGCAGTGAAATTCTCATACACTAATTGGGTATTATGTTTAATACAATGTTTGAGGTCGTTAAGGTAACTCGAAGGTAAATAATTGCACAAACTATGATTTAAAATTGGTTTCATTTGCTGCTATGAGTGCATCTATTGGTTATTTGTAAAGTATTTTGCAAAGCATAAGTTTATAGTTTGTTTGCCTCTACAAGGAGGTACTAAGCTAATAATTTGTATTACAAGGACATAATAATTATGATGTTATAAAATAGATAGGAAGAAAAACAATGAAGGTTAAGTTGGATTCTCCTTTGTCATATTATAGACTATGTATGTAAGGTGGCTACAAATTAATGCCAATGGAAATCAGAAAGCAAACAAGATCTTCAAAGGGTTAAGGTGCTTGGATTTATGTTGTTGCACTCGAGAAGGTAGGAAAGTTGTCAATACATACAAGTGAAGGAATGACCAGATTTCACAACTACAAAGTCTAAGGGGCATGTAGTACACCTAATAATGTAAAATGTGGCAAACAAATAATTTGTGACTAGTGGTATTAGCTTAAGAAAAATGGAAGGAATAAGAAGGCTTTGGAAGGCAAATTACCTCATTCCCTAAGTCATAATTGAATGCAACTAATTACTGGTTGTATGAGAAAGAAGTATGAGTGGACTCTGTGATAGGAAGGTTATGCAGTTTCTTGGATCATTATTGCAACAGAAATCATGGTGCAACAGTTGCAACATAAGGCTCCAATTGATGATATTAGGTGGATGGAGTGGTCTCTATGATCGAAAGGTTTTGTAATGGTCATGCATAAAAATCTAATTGTTGACACCAAGGATGCAAAGGTGGACGATGTGGAGCTCCTCTATGTTGGAAGGTTAGGATGCAGGGAATCAGTGCAGTTTGTTAGGCCAAAAGGAGTCATCTGGTTTTATAAAGCTAAGGCAATTTCTTCTCAATACTCTAATTGGAAGCTTTTTTGGGGTTCGGTTAAGTGGTTAGTTGAAGAATGGTGGCATTGTTTGGTTTTTACACAGTTGTGTTTGTTGCTCCCTATTGTTGCAGTCTTCATTAGTTTTTCTGCTAGTGTTTCAGGATTTGGTTTTGATGGGCACGGTGGTGATATTGCATTATGTTTTTTGGTTAGATGATAGGTTCCTTTGCAATAGCTAATCCACATATAGAAAGCATAGTATGCTCATAAGTTTTCTCTTTCGTTATTATGCTAGTGGTCTTTTTATTGCAACTTTATGCATTTACCAAGACCAACCAAACTTGAAGAGCAAAAAACACTTTAAGATTATATAACATTTATAAATAATTTGTAACGACTACGTCTCTCAATACCACTATAATTATAAATAGAAAACATCTTGAGGAAGAAAAGTGACAGAAAAGATATTAAGTAAACATTTTTTTAAGTAAAAACGTTGGTGACAATCTTGTGTCCTAGCATGTGAAATTTTTTATAGAACATTATAGCGTTATTTAACAATCTAAATGAATGAACTTAACTGTATATTCGTATTATAGCGTTATTTAACAATCTAAATGAGTAAACTTAACTTTATATTCGTTTAAGGATGTAAGCCTTATTTTAGTTAACCTTCTCATGATCTTTTTGATCATTTTCATTGTAATCTTGAATAATTGTTTATCCAAATAGTACTCAATTTATTATTGTTTCAAACAATATTAATTTTTTAGTTAAGAATGATTAAGATTCAAATAATATTCCGTTTTTAACTAAGAGAATAATATTCGGTTAGTATCTTACTACATGAGCATGTGTAATAAAACTTGATCGAGTTTCTTAACATAATCGACGAAACACTATAAAAATAAATATAAAAGATAAATATTTCTTATTTCTTTAAAATACATATTATCAAATTATTGTCACATTAAAGAATGAGATATTTTTGCAAGATTTGCGGAAATTTTTTAATAATGAATCGGTCAAAGATGCGTATAATAAAGACGTAAAACCTCTTTTTTTTACCATATCAAACATTATTCTGGCTAATTATAATAAAAAAAATAATACAGAATTCAACTATGCTTATATATTTGACTTATTTTTCAGAAGTCCCCTTCAACTTCACTATCTTGACCGATTGACATTCAGAATTTGAACTACAGTATTATTTTTCTTCTGTTGGTAAGTTGAAATTGTTGATTTTCTCAAAGTGTTGATATAATATTTGTTAGTGATTAGATTAATGTAATATAATAAAAAATATGTGTTAATTTGATATTTACAAAAGGATCAAAGTGTCCTTATATTAGAAATCAAATGTGGTTAAATGTTAAGAAATATTTAAATATTTATCATGTGTCTCAAGTTAAAAAGTTTGTCTTGTTACGAGTTAATACCTAATTATAAAATAACAAGCAATTATTTTGATACATGTACCTGTCCTTAATTTTGTAAGATAACATTATGTAAAAATAATAGTTTTTAAAAATATAAATTAAATTTGAAATAAATTCTAAAGGAAAATAACATTAAATAGAAATCCATTTTAGAGACAAAAAATAATTAGTTGTTATATGGACTAAATTAGATACCACTTTAGGAACTAATTATTTTTTTCTATTATTGTTAAATAGTTTCTAAATTGGTATCTAATTAGCTATTAATGTTTTTGCTACCAAATTTAGAATCTAAATAATTGGTAGTTAAAACTTTTGTAGTTAATTAAACACCAATTTAAAAACTATTTAACAATAATAGAAAGTAATTTAAAAACAAAAAATTCTTTAATTTAGTCAGTAATTAATTATTTTTTGTGTATAAAATTAGTTTTTATTTAATAATTTTTCTTGTAGTGTAAATATAAAATTTATTATAAAATGAGTAGAAGTAAAAGTACATAAATTTAAATTAATTAATTTTATGTTTAATAAGTTGGTATAATTGCTTTACTTTAAATAATAAACTTAAGTTGATATAACCGTAGTTGGGAACCACTTAAATAAAGTAATTGTGAACCACATAAATAAAAGTTATTACACATAAAAAGAAAATAACTATTGAAGATTCTAAATCATAAAATGAGCAAGAATTGTTGTCCAGGAGAATTAAGAAGTACGTCATAGAAGTAGGCTAAAGAAGGAAAATAAAAAGAAATATAACTTACAAATAATAAGTTATTACAAAAGTAATTTAAAATATATTAAAAAAAAGTTAAGTTTACTTGAGCATAATTCTACAAGTATTATTAAACTCTATCAATTTTTTCTGTTAATCCTGTCAAAATATTGACCAACACTGAAGTTTAAAGCATTTAAATCTTGTTTAATGTTACCTCAAATTTGATTAAACATTTTCACACACTTTTCTCTTACAATTCAAATTTCAATTTCATAAATTATTATTTTATTATAATATTCTATTTATATATTCATTTTGATTATTGTAATATAATATTTTATTGTGAATAGATTTTGTGTAGATGAAAAATGGTGTGAAAAAGAATAATTTTTTTAACTAATATTACAATGACTAAAATTAAATTTTTTATAAAAAGTTGAAGCATTTCTGAAATGCTCGGTTTTATTTATTTTATTTTATTCTGATTAAAAAAATAATTTTTTCCTAAAATGTGAACTCATCTAAAAGAGATTAAATTTTTTAAAAATATTATAAACGTGTAGTGCAAAAAGTTATACTTTTATATTTTAATTGTTTATAAAACATTGAAAAAATTAATAATAGAGAGTTAAAAAAGAAATGATTTTTGAAGAGGCCCACAGAAAAGAGAAACAGGAGAGGTCCCACAGAAATGAAAAAGATATGTGGTATTATGTGTGTGGGTGTGAAATGGAGAATGAGAAGTAGAAGAAAGTTTGGGATCCGGATATAGGGGAGCCAAGGATGTGCGTGTGGGTAGGTTAGTGGATCGATCTTGCTTTTTGGATAGCAAAAGACAACATTCCTTTCACCAACACCACTATAAAATACCTCTGCAACTCACTCACTTCTAGAAAACAACAATGGAGACAACTAAAGTTCGTGAGAGTGAAGATGAACTTCATCATTCTCAGCCACAATCCTCCACCCTCGATTGGAGAGGAAGACCCTCTGATCCTGCCAAACACGGTGGAGTCCTCCCTGCTGCTTTTATTCTCGGTTCTCTCTCTCTCTCCCTCTCTCTTTCTATCTCATCATGCCAATTTCTTCTGCTTTCTTACCCTTATGCATGAATGTATCTACGTGCCTCAGGGTTGCAAGCATTTGAGATAATGGCAATAGCTGCAGTGGGAAACAATCTCATAACATATGTCACCAATGACATGCACTTCTCTTTGTCCAAGGCTGCCAACGTAGTCACCAACTTTGTCGGGACCATCTTTCTCCTTGCTCTCCTCGGAGGCTATCTATCCGACTCCTACCTCGGCAGCTTCTGGACCATGCTCATCTTTGGTTTTCTAGAACTTTCTGTGAGCTATCTTCATCCTCTTCTTCACTCCCTCTCTCACCATAACCACTTTATCATCTACTTTTTTCTGTCTGTACTCTCTACTCTATGTGTTGCCTCTAACCCCACCATCACAGCTGGACATCTATGGCGTTTCTTGCCTTTCAAATCATATTTTCTTAACCCATCGTTCACGTGGAATCTTCACCTACTCATTTTCAATAAAAAATCATTAAAAATATTAGTTTTGGACTATTGTGTGGCCCATCTGTACTTGTCTTGTTCATTCAATGAGAGTTTGGCCTGATTTTACTTGCAGGGTTTCATATTGCTGTCGGTCCAAGCTCATGTTCCTCAGTTGAAGCCTGCGCCGTGCAATGTGTTAACTGACGGAGAGCACTGCGCAGAAGCAAAGGGCTTCAAGGCCGTGATATTCTTTGTGGCGCTGTACTTGGTGGCTTTAGGGAGTGGCTGCGTGAAGCCCAACATGCTTGCCTACGGAGGAGACCAGTTCGAGCAAGACAACCCGAAGCAGTCAAAGAAGCTCTCAACTTACTTCAATGCAGCATATTTTGCATTCTCTGTGGGAGAACTCGTCAGCCTAACCATTCTTGTTTGGGTTCAAACTCATTCTGGAATGGACGTTGGGTTCGGTGTATCTGCTGCTGTAATGGCAATGGGATTGATAAGCTTGATATGTGGCACTCTCTATTACAGGAACAAGCCCCCACAAGGCAGTATTTTAACCCCTATTGCTCAAGTACCCATCTTAAACCATTTCTCCCTCTTTTATCATATTCATCACTCTTTCTTTTCTTTGGGAGGCCAGAAAATCATCATGTTTACTTTAAATTTCTCTCAATGTACAGGGAACTCAAAATAGTGTCATCCACTAAGTATGGTCACTTAAATTAAATGAACCCAAAAGTCACCATTTTGATTTTCTGAACTGACATTTGCAGTTGTTTATTATATTCTTGATGTCCATAGCATGTTGTGCTTGCTGAGATGTGCATGTACTGGGAAAGTGTTAAGTTATAATGTCTGTGGATGATGTTGGCTTAAACTAAAACAATCAAGTTAATTACCTTGATCTCGTCTTAGGTGCTTGTGGCTGCAATTTCGAAAAGAAACCTGGTTCTACCATCAAACCCTCAAATGCTTCATGGAAGCCAAAACAATACTGGTCTTCTTCTCTCTGATAAACTCGGGTACTTTTAATGTTGCTTCTATTGTTTTTATGTCTTCTGAACTCTATTTTTCCCACACAAAAGCTTTATAAACTTGAAGATTCAACTCTTGTACCGATTTCCTAAATTTCTGGGAGTTGTGGTGAAGATTTATATAACAAATGTGTACACGTGGTTGATCAGGTTCTTGGACAAGGCTTGTATCAGAGTCCAAGAGGGGGAAAACAGAAAGGAAAGCGCGTGGAGATTATGCAGTGTTGAGCAAGTTGAGCAAGTGAAGATACTGCTATCGGTTATTCCCATTTTCTCGTGCACCATCGTTTTCAACACAATCTTAGCACAACTGCAGACATTCTCAGTCCAACAAGGGAGGACCATGGACAGCCATCTCACGAAATCCTTTAATATCCCTCCTGCGTCGCTTCAGTCCATTCCCTACATTTTGCTCATCGTTTTAGTCCCTCTCTATGACACCTTCTTCGTCCCGTTTGCCAGAAAAATCACAGGTCATGAGTCTGGAATCTCACCTTTGCGGCGAATAGGTTTTGGTCTTTTTCTAGCTACCTTTTCCATGGTTGCAGCTGCTGTGATGGAGAAAAAGAGAAGGGATGCAGCGGTGAACCTTAACCAGACCTTGTCCATTTTTTGGATAACCCCACAATTCTTAATATTTGGGTTGTCAGAGATGTTCACAGCCATTGGTCTCCTTGAGTTCTTTTACAAACAGTCTTTGAAAGGGATGCAAGCATTCTTGACAGCCATCACATATTGTTCCTACTCATTTGGCTTTTATTTTAGCACAGTTTTGGTTTCCTTGGTGAACAAGATCACTTCAACATCCTCAACTGGTGGTTGGCTTCACTACAACAACCTTAACCAGGACAGGCTTGATCTTTTCTACTGGCTACTCGCTGTCTTGAGTTTCCTCAACTTCCTCAACTATCTATTTTGGTCCAAACGCTATCATGCTCCTTCCCCATACCAACCTAACGCCAAGGAAATCAACCCTTATGTAGGAGATGACAATATTCCCTAGCAACTTAATTTACCCTTCTTTTCCTATCTATATACATAAAGCTATCCAAAATTCTGCATGTATACTCTCTTCAAATTTACAGTTACTGTAAAGAATTATATATGAAAATAGTGTCTTATTGATCACAGGCTTATTATTACTCTTGAAATCAGGTAGCAAAGAAGCATATAATTTTACTTGCGATGTCGATGGATATAGAAAGAGCCTTTCTTTTTTCCATTCAATAATTAAAATTATTGTAAACTTTTTTAAAAGTTACAGATAATGAAAAATATGGCATAAGAGATTTATCGGTTTTGTAGGGGTAATATTGTAGTTGAGGGGAAGTTGTGGCTGTTCTTGTTCTATTTTGCAATGATGTAGGGTTGTGTATTGAGACATGTCTGAAACATGTTTACTGTTGAGGGCATAAGCATTTAAAATGGCATCCTCGTAGGACAATAGTTACATAAAAATATTGTTGGCTAAAAGATGAACAGATTCCCCACTTACTCCCAACAGAAATGGCTGGTCAGGCCACCGAGCCCACTTTGGTCTCAAATTTATGATTGCTTTCTCCATCATCCTTTCTGTAAAAGTGGCTGCTTGCTTTCATATCCTCTTCTTCTGCTTCCTTCTTTTTTACCTTTTTTTTTCATCTCACAAATTGTATGCATATTTTTAAATTTAAGTCAAACATCAAGCTTTTTATTTATATTTTTGGTTTTTCTAGTTTAGTGGGTAGGCGATTTTGATTTTCAAGATTTTAGTTGCTCAGTTTTAATATATATTATATATATTTGAAAAATACAAAATTTTAATCCCAATATTATCTTAAGGTGAAAATTTTAATGCAACCAACAATATAATTAATTTGTTCCAGTTAAATTGTGACTTCCTTTTTCTATAATCAAAATAAAATAAATAAATTAAAATGAAATAATAAGAATGATCTAACTCTTATACATGTTTAGCACATTTGTGCATATCCCCTACTCAAAAGAAAGAGAAATACAAAATTGCACACTGAAGCAATAAAAAATTAATAAAAATGCTTACATTATCCTTTGGAATCTCACAACTACAAACATATAACTTCATCTCCCATAAATACAATTCAAAAAAACTCATAGATCCTTGCAAGAAAATGGTGGATTGGTGGATTTTGAGATACTAATTATATTTTGTGGGTTCATCTACTACCAACATCAAGCGGATGTAGTTCGGAGCGTCTTTTTCTGTGCTGCTATGATTCCATGATCTTCTCTGAGGTAGACCTGCTTATCTACTCCAAAAGGTCACCTTCACCTTGCCAAAAAGAAAGATGCAAATTGTGTTGGCTAACCCCATGAGAAGTGGAGGAAAAAAATTTTGCTTGGACCAAGCCCATGCTAAGTAGTAGACTATAAAAAAGGCTCATTCTCCATGCACCCTATCAAATTGAACTGACACCCAATTATGTATGTGAAAGTACTGAAATACTCTTAATGAAAATGAAATTAGGTTAACTGAATTGTGCACCCAATCACACATCCAACATATTCGCACCCAACAGCCTTCACACGAACGCAGGAGCCGCGAACAACTTTCGTTCTCGCACGAAACCAGCAGCTGGCAGCGCCACCTTGGTTTTGGTTGACATTTCTCCTCTGAGGCAGTGAAGGTTTGACCTGAAGGTTGAACAAAGACGAACTCAGGAGCGCGAAGGTCTTCCATTGTTGCGCAAGGTCAGTTTTAAGATTCATGCGTTGCGGATATGGTTGTGCGAAAGTCATTTTTGACTTCTGGATATGCTTGTGCGGAAGGTATTTTTGTGTTGTGGATGGCTTCATCCAGAAGGGTTTGCTTATGAATGAGCTCCAGATATTAGTATCCGTATTGACTGCAGATGAAGGGATTCGGAAGGGTTTTTTGCACTGCTTTTTTATGATCATTGATGTTACCACTATGTCTACCCTTAAAATTTGTGTTATAAGATTAGGGCACTTAGCAATATGTTATTTTTTATTTGTTCTTTTATACTATCTTTGTTCCATTTTATTTTTTGATTGGATGTTATTTTTATGAATAGTAAGATGGTGAGGACTAGAGATGAAGGACTTTCTAATTCGGACCGTGTGCGACCAACTGCATCGGTTAGAAGAAGACGGGGTGGTCCTAGTACTTCAGTTCCAAATGAAGACTTTGAAGATTATATTGAAGAAGAAGAAGTTGAAATTAATGATGAAGGCTATCCAGGAGAGCCAGTGGACAAGTCCTTACTCATCAATTATGAAGTTCATGTAGCCAAACAGTTATGGGATGGTTTGGTAAGTAATGAATTTTAATTTCTTGTTTGTGGTATGTATGTATTTATTGATGATATATATTGATTATTGTAGAATCGTGGTGAGCTGAAGGTTGTTTCTCATGAGAGGAAGATAAATTAGTTAAGAGCACCTCATGAGCGCATACAGGCTGTTGTAGAAATGTCTGGCTTAAGTGGTCTGCTTCATGCTAGTTATGAGAATTTAGACCGAGGACTGCTGTGTGATTTTATAGAGAGGTGGCATACAGAGACAACAACTTCCATTTACTGGTTGGGGAGATGACCATCACTCTTGATGATGTGTCGAATTTGTTGCATTTACCCATTGTCGGTCAATTTTACAAGCATGAGACCTTAGATGCAGATTCGACGAATGATTTATTGGTAGAATCCCTCCGTGTTGACCATGGAGTTGCATCTGAAGAAACAAGACACTGTCGGGGAGCTCATGTGCGCCTAAATTGGTTAAAAGATGTGTATGAAGACGCATGCTCAAGGAGGCAGTGGACTGTGGCTGCCAGAGCTTACTTACTTCACCTTGTCAGTTGCACTATCTTTGCTGACAAGAGTGCTACATCAGTTACTATGTTTTATCTTGGATTTTTGTCGATTTGAGGCTCACCGGGGGATATTCTTGAGCGGCAGCTGCATTAACTCACATGTATGAGCAGCTAGGAGATTGTAGTTATGCAAACACTAAGCAACTAGTTGGTTATGCGACATTGTTGCAGGAGTGAATTTATAAGCACATCCCGTCTATAGGGATGAGACGTGCACTGAAGACCAACCTCGGTGTACGATGTATAAAGCAGGAAAGGTTACTTCAATTGTTGTTGTTCGATTGCAGTTAGATACATTAACACCAGCTTCCATTCGGTTTTCCCCATATGACGAGCATAAAGAAGAACGTCCATTTGAGTGGATTTTCCTATTCTCTGGTTATCTAAGACTTGGAAATTAGACATAGTTACACATGCCAGAACGTGTTCTCCGTCAGTATGGATATGTGCAGATCATCCCTTGCCACCCATCTGTAGTTAGAGATGGCGATCCTAATACAAATGAAATGCACCGCTGATGGTTACATTTCAATGATTATGTCATACATGATATGCCCATAGCACCTCATCCCGGCGCATGTGTTGAAGAGTACATTTATTGGTTTTGATCTGTATCACATCCATATGTGATTAATATGAAGGAGGATGAGCGTCTTGTACTTGTACCCTTAGAAGCACGTGGCCACGGACCAGTGCCAACTAATCCTGAGGACTCGCATCCTGAACATCTTGAACATCCTGCTCTGGTATGCTTCTAAAATTATTAACAGAGAATTTTTGTTATCTTTTTTCTAATACTATGGCATTCATGCTTGTAGGGTATTTGTCGTAGAATTACGCATACATTGCAATCATTACTTAATCATGGTGATGTCGTGAAGGGTAGTCTTGTGTGGGAAGGGATACAAGCAGCCATTATATTAGCACAAGAAGCAATTGATGATAAAATTGTATATGTCAGGAGACATTCACGTAGGAATGATTGATGTAGGAATGATTGATAATGTATTAAGACTCCTTATTATGTAATATTTGTATCCATGACGATGTATTTGCACCTTATCTATATTATTTAATGTGGATTTTATTTATGTTACTTAAAATGGTTTGTGATTTTTAGTTTTGAACACTTTAAAGAAAACTTGTTAATAATTGGGTTCAGCATTACCAATTATAGATATATTCATCCGTAGGCACCTCTAACAGTTCTGGATATATTAATCCGTAGGACCCTCCAACAGTTTCGGACATATTCATCCGTAGGTGCTCCAAGCGTTCCGGATATATTCATCTGTAGGTGCGTCATGCCTTGTGGATATTCATATCCATAGGTACCTCCATGACTTGCGGATATTCATATCCGTAGGAACCTCAAGAATTACATGGTGTTACATGACTTGCAAATATTGATATCCGTAGGCACCTCCACCACTTGTGGATATCCATATCCATAGATGCCATTTTGTCTTCCAAATTTTCACATCCGTAGGCACCACTGTCTATTCCGGATGTTGCTATCCATAATGCATTACAAATGTACTAAATACATATATTAAAACACGCAAAATGTTAACTATTTATTAAGTATCTATTACAAATGTTATCATGAGGCAACATACATGTCTCGCTCCAATAACAACATGAATTGTTGCATTTCTGTTCCGTGACCTCGTTGTGATCTTTGGTGAACACTCATTGCATTATAAACTTGCTTTATCATCGTGACATTCTTCTTATTTCTCTCTTTCATGGTTAGTAAAATATTTCTTGGCTTCACTAAAGTTTTAGTCATATCCTCATTTGTAGTAAATGTCCCACTACACTCATGCGCCCTATGTTCATTGTCTAACGCGCTATAAGTTATTGACTGCTCCAGATCAACATCATCTAATCCATCTCAAACATCAATCTCCCCTGAAATTCCTATGTATGAGTCTGTTGTATCCATTGACAATGCTGGAAAAAAAAAACATCACTTAGTTTTCGGATAAATACCATAACGCAAAAAACATAATTTCACATCCCTAAATCCGAAACACATTCAGTATCATTCCGAATATGTACATCTAGAATGTAGAACCCTATTCCGGATACTGATATTCGTAAGCTCCTTTTACACTACGAACATGGGTGTCCGAAACCTTCAACTGCAAATGAAAAATACTTACGAATTTTTACATCCATAGTGACTAATAATGGCTTCCGGACACCAGCATCCGTAAGGTAATAACTACCTCCAAATAACGATATCCAGGACTACCTCAGTCGAACGAAACGCGAAAAACCAGTTCAAAGGGGTTCTTACTTCACAACAATGTCAACCGGACCTTAGCCTGAAAACGTCCCTCCACAACCACCTCTCTGCAGCTCCTCTCCTGCTCAAACCATCACTAAACAAACAAGCTTCTCTGCAGCTTACCCTACACGCTTTTTCAAAATAAAGAAGACAAGGTACAATGGAGTTTTAAAAAATTCGTCGGGTGCAGCAAGCAATTGATTGGGTGCAGAAAGTAATTGGCATAAAAGATATTTATGGAACGACTAATACCATACAAATGAAAATAAATATTTATTTTTTCTAGAACGCCTATCATCGCTAAACCGATGCAATGGCTGTGATTTTTTAAAGAGTGAACGAGTATTATATATGAGAAGTATGATTTTTATGTTTAAATTTTCCATGACATAGTATAAATATATTATGTGTTTCTTTCAATTTTTGTATGAATAATATTTTATTCAAAATTAATTTTTAGGAAATTAAATTTAAATTTTTAATGATGATAAAGTAAGTTAATTAAATGTAGTTAAAATCATTTAGTTATTTAGTTGGTGAAAGTGTTAAAAAGGAATTGATGTAGGATTAATTTATAATATGATTAAATAAGAACTATTAATATTAAAATTATTTAAAGGAAAATTTTGAAAATTGTTAAAGAAAGAAATAAATAAATAGGAAAATAATAATTGAGTAAAGAAAATAATATGCATTTGAAAGTAAGTAGAAATTAGTGAGGAAAGTAAATTTGACAAAAAAAAATACAAGGTAAAATCTTGTTTTGATAATGATTTTTAATATGCAGATTGTAATTAAATTCAAATTGAAAATTAAAAAGTGTAAAATTGACATGTAAATTTTTCCTATTATTATAAACTATTAAAATTTGTTAAGTTAATTTGTTTAATTTTATTATATAATAGTTAATTGTTTCACAATTTGTTGATATAAATATTTAAATTTGCATGTTATAAATATGAATTACTTTGTTGAATATATTTTAAAAAGTTTAGAATATTATTAATTTTAAAAAATTATAGTTAATATTATTGTATATTATCATTACAAAATTGAATGAAGTTGTTTTTTAGTCAAAATAATATATTTATAATTGAAGCTTTCTAAAAGAAAAGTTTTGTTGAATAGCCACATGTCATACTATCCTGCATTTGGAAAATAATAAGATCATTTATATTGTTAGAGTTGTTTTACAAGTTTTAATTTTGATTTTTATGAGTGTATTATATTATTTTTAATATTTTTTTCATTTTTTTTATTTTAATGCAAGATTTTTAAACTTATCCTGTAATTTGTATCTAAGTCTTAGATTTTATATATGTAAAGTTGCCAATGGACATGTACTAATCTTTCTATATGAAGTTTTATTTTGAATTTATAAAGAAGATTTCGAATTGTGATCCAAGGATTTTTTTTTGACTTGTGATGGCCTCTCACTTCAAGAGGGTTAGTCGGTAAGAAACTGCTTTCTTCTTCATAAATTTCTTAAATAATCATGACAAATCAGATATGTGGAGGAAATTCTGACCATGGAAAAGATTAAAGGAGGTTTTTATGTTAAAAAATTATATAAATTAATATTATAATATGATTCGTATCAAAATTTTGGATTTTGAGTTTGAATATGATTTAATAAGATAAAAGATATATTAGTTAATGTGAGAAGTTATATATATATATATATATATATATATATATATATATATATATATATTATGATACCTAATGAATGAAAACCTAATCTGATGAAGATTGTGAAAGAATATATAGAAACAGATTCTGTCTTTGCAAAGGAAGTTGTTCATGGTACCATCAAGAAAGAAAGGAATTGCAAGAAATAGATTGAGAAAAGGAGATTAAAGAAATTACTCACATAGGGACTCTTATGAATCAAGATAAGTGTCTATCTCTATTATAATTGAGTATGGAATGTGAGAGTCATAGTTGGTAAGATCCTGATGATGATGATGTGCATTATTGTTCCTTATGATGATATGAGATTATTCACCAAACAACATGCATTGAAACACTTGAACAAAATGGCATAGTTGAACACAACTACCAACATATTTTAAATATAACTCGTGCTTTAATTTTTCAAGCTCATTTACCTTCTCTTTTTTAGGGATTTTGTTGTTCAACACGCTATTTTTCTTATTAATTGCACTCCTACTCTGTTACTGCAAAATATTGCCCCATATGAAAAACTGAAAGGTAAACCTTGTGATATATCCAATTTATGTGTTTTTGGATGCCTTTGTTACTTTAGTACTCTTACTGCACATAGAAAAAAAGTTAGAAGATAGGTTTGTGCTAGCCATTTTTCTTGGTTTTTCCTGCTCATACAAAAGGATATATTTTCTTAAATGTAAAATATCATCGTATTGAGATCTAAAGACATAATCTTTTATGAAAATCATTTTCCATACATAAAAGTCTCAACAGTTTATCTTTACTCATACCTTTAAATTATATTATGATCTTTCTTTTGAACCTGCTAACACTTCTAGGACACTACTCAACATGAGAATACTTCTCATGAGGGCAATACTCCACATGAGGATACTTCTACTATTCAAACCGTACCAGATGCACCACTTAGACAATCCAGTTGACCATGTCGGCCACTCACATACCTAGAAGTTTTTCATACTGAAATTCCAAATGCAAGCAGTGTAAGTACTAAATACCCTATTCATAAATTTCTTTCTTATACAACCTTGTCATCTAATTTTAAAAGCCCCGCTCTTTCTATATCCTCACACACGGAGCCTCATAATTATAATGGGCATCCAACCACGCTTGTTGGAAACAAGCGATGCAAGAAGAACTTGATGCTCTTAATGCCAATCATACATGGCAACTCGTCCCTCTTTTCAAAGGGAAAAAGACCATAGGTTGTAAATGGGTTTATAAAATCAAACATAAGTCTGATGAAACTCTTGATCGCTACAAAGCTCACTTAGTGGCCAAGGGTTACACACAACTCGAAGGTCTTGATTTTCTTGATACCTTCACTCCTATCACCAAGCTTACTACCTTAAGGCTTCTGCTTGCGGTAGCAGCTGCCAATGATTGGTATTTAAAGCTACTAGGTGTCAATCACGCCTTTTTACATGGCGATCTACATGAAGAATTTTATATGCAACCACCACCTGGTTTATCTCTCCCTACACCTCGACATGTTTACAAACTTCAACAATCCCTTTTATGGGCTTTGCCAAACTTGCAGGCAATGGTATGCTAAGTTATATTTTTTTCTCATTTGCCATAATTATATCTTATCATTTGTAGATCACTCCCTTTTTTTGAAACATGATAAAACTAAACTAATTGTTATACTTGTTTATGTCGATGATCTTGTTCTTACTGGCAACAATATCGAGGAGAGCAATCACATTAGCACAACACTGCATCAACAATTCAATATCAAAAACCTTGGCGATCTCACATACTTTCTAGGCCTAACAGTGGTTTACATATAAATCAATGCAAAACTGTCTGGATCTTCTCCATGAGACAGGCATGTTAGGTTCTGCTCCAATGCAAACTCCAATGACCCACTCCTCTCAGTTGACATCTTTTGAAGGCATTCTCCTTTTTTAGAAAGACTTTCTAGGCCTAACAGTGGTTTACATATAAATCAACGCAAAACTGTCTGGATCTTCTCCATGAGACAGGCATGTTAGGTTCTACTCCAATGCAAACTCCAATGACCCACTCCTCTCAGTTGACATCTTCTGAAGGCATTCTCCTTTTTTAGAAAGACTTTTCCACATATCGTCGATTAATTGACAAACTAATTTATCTCACTAACACCAGACCAAACATCGTTTTCAATGTGAGCAACCTCAGCCAATTCCTTTCTTATCCAACTAAAGCTCATCAACAAGCTATTTTTCGCATTCTCTGTTATCTCAAAGACAATCCTGGTTTTGGCATCTTCCTCCACCGCAGTAGCTCCATACAACTACGTGGCTACATTGATTTAGACTAAGCAACTTGTCCTAACACCATAAAATCTGTAACTGGTTTCTCCATTTTCTTGGGTGAGTATCTTATTTCATGGAAATAAAAAAAGAAAAAGAAAAAAATGACTATTTCCAATAACTCATTTGAGGTCGAGTGCAGGGTACTTGCCACAACCACTTGTGAATTACAATGGCTTACCTTCATTCTTCAAGATCTTGAAATTTCATCCATTGAACCAACCATAATTTTTTTGACAACTAATCCACCATTCAAATCACTTCCAATCAAGTCTTTCATGAACGTACCAAGCACATTGAAATCGATTGTCACATTATCAGAGAAAAAAATCACTGTTGGGCTTCTCAAATTACTTCCAATTTTGTATTCACTACAAATTTTCGACATCTTCACAAAGCCTCTTGCTCCAGCTTTTTTTTATTCAACTCAAATCCAAGCTGGGAATGAAAAACATACTCCTAGAGCTTGAGGAGTGATAAAGTTTATATGTTAGGTTGTTACTTTATGTTTATTTTGTTTTTATTTTCAGCCTATGTCTTTGGCCATGCTTTCTGTTTTATATATACACCTTTGTAATTACTCAATGACACACAAAGAATAAACATATCTTTTCTTTCTTTTCCCGTTCACTATCTTTTTGTATGTTCCATTGTCCATTTTTCAGTGCTTCTTCACCACTGGGCTAAAGCAATCATACCTTCCAACATCTTCCACAAGGCGCTTCTCCATCTCTGATTTGGCTCAACCGTATTATATTTCTCAAACAATTTGGATATTATGCCTATTACAATGTTTGATTTGTCTTTGTTAGTTGGGTTAGAATTCGATTTGGCATATGTAGCTTGTGTTGTGAGTATGAATGAGATGATCTCACTTGGTCTATATGAGGTTGGGAAGGTTTTTTTTTTATAGTTTTGGACTAAGGTAAACTGTGTTTTGCAAATCGGAAGCTGTCACAGAGGCACGGGTGTAACAACTTGGCTATGTCTTTCACAAATGCAGCTATGGAGCTTTGGAATTACAGTACTAATTGTACTAAAACACATTGATTTGGTCTGCAAATGGTAAAGCTAGTACACATGCACGAATAATATTATATAAAATAATATATTTTTATTTTTTTTAAATATTAAAAACATTAAAATTATAAATATACATTGTTTTGTAAGAATACATTTTTTTTGATGATTTTGATTATTTATTTATTTAATCATTTATTAACGCGTGCCTTCTTTTTTTTTTTAACTTACTGATTTTTTTTTTATCAGCAATAAAATAAATAAATAAATAGGGACCACTTCTGGGGTGGTCCAACCCTTATACAGAAATACTTGACATCAGTCTCCTATTAGAACGCCTACCAAATTAGCAAAGGGATAACCATACCAACACTAACCAATGTTAATGAATCAACCTCGTACAAGCCAAAGGATTTAAAACCCAACTAGAATAAGGGAAATAAGCAGAACGAGACTTTGCATAAATCCAAGACCATACCTTTACTTGCACCGAAGCGAACACTTCAGACACATCTGCCACAC
>Ga0123342_1000809_pt1 | contig 51058 bp, 32 predicted proteins | sample Turbeawhitnodule_FD_89960 | JGI IMG/M metagenome (GOLD analysis project Ga0123342, IMG submission 89960) | Root nodule microbial communities of legume samples collected from Mexico - Turtle bean Mexico white nodule | ecosystem: Host-associated > Plants > Roots > Nodule | place: Mexico: Nepantla...
CCCATCTAGGGGAAGTGACGATGTGAGAACTTGGCATGGGTCGCGAACCGACCTAACAGGCCCAAAAACACAACCTGTTTTGGCCTTGGCTTAGTATTGCGCAACGCCAACAAGGGACAAATTTCACTAAAGGAAAGTATAACGTTTTTCCTACACACACATATTCCCGATAGCGTAATAAATATAAATATCATATTCTCGATAGCGTAATGAGTATAAATGTTATATCCCCGATAACGTAATAAATATTATCCCCAGTATCCTTGATTACATTGTTTAACTATTCCGATTTATATATTTTATATCCAGATTTTATAGAAAGTTACTATGAAATGACACATCAATGCCAGGAAAGACCAATGTCAGAAATCCAAGCTCATGTATGTTTATAAATAGACAACCACCTTCAGGGAGTATCTAACTTGCATCTTTGCAGTATATTTTACCATACACATTATATTGTGTGCTCTCACTGACTTGAGCGTTGGAGTGTAATCGCAGGTAGAACCCCCCTCATCCCCAGAAGATCGGTTTGCTGAAACCTGGAGGTCATTCCTAAGCATCTCATCCACTAGCTGACCGACCACCAAAAAGGAATCCGAGAAGAGCTCATCCATACTCCTACCGACTTCGAGCCGGCGAGAACAGTTAACAAGAAACCAATTTAAGCACAATTCCTTGATAAAAACAATCTAAATTAATTAAAGAAGATTTTAAATTTTTTTCATAGATTTATTAAGCTCACAAGCTATAAAGCTCGAACACTCCTCTTAAATGGCGTGTCGGTATCCGATACTCGTATCGGACACTGACACTCGTATGACACCTGTAGGACACGTATCCGTGAAGTGTCCAATTTAAAAAGTATTTGTTATATTTATAATAATTCTAGTACGAGTGTAACACAATTTAAAAATGAAAAATACATTAATTTTCTCAAAATTTAAATTTTATTGTATAAATTATTATTATGATTATAAAAATAAGAAACAAATCTTTGTGAACCCGTCATGAAAAACATCTTTCTGCTTCAAAAAATAATCTAAAACATACTTGTGCACATAAATCTTTATTATCAATTTATATAATTCATAATTATAAATATACAAATTCGTATTTCTGTATCTACATTTTAGATATTTTATGTATTTATGTCCGTGTCTTTCTTACATAGCTTCCAAGTATTAAAAACGAAGTTGATAAAAAGAAAATCAGCAAAGTTTAGAATTTTTTAAATGGTTTTTTCTGATAATATTACGTGTTTTTGCTCTTAAAAATAATTTCAAACAGCAAAAGTTCTGAAATTGGAACGATTTTACTGTTATAAAATGCTGTCTTTGTTACATCTTTGTTACATTTTTCTTATAAACTAAGATTATAAAAACAAAGTGTTAGCTGGTTTTGTGTAACGTGTCGAATGATTACTGTAAATCCAACCAACAAACAATAGTACAACGGGTCCCACTTTCTTTATTAAACTTTGTTTTTTCTTTTTTCTTTTTTCATTTTCTACTCTCTTCTCTTTCTCGCAACTATTTCTACACACGCACACAACATAACAACACAGTGAGAAAACAAAAGAAGTTCCAATGAGCAATTTCCAGAGAGTATCTCACGAATCTTACCCTCCTCCAGGTACACACTTCACACACCAATCTTATTCCCTATTTCTGATTCTCATTTCATTTTTAATTTCGATTATTCCAATTTTTCATCCTAATAATCAGATTCGCAAATTAATTAATTCATTAAATTGATTTTTGGACAGGGTACGGATCTCCTTACCCTCCACCGCAACCGGGTTACCCATCGGCGCCGCCGCAGGAAGGCTATCCTGCGCCGCCGCCGCCGCCAGGGTACGGGGGTTATCCTCCGCCGCGTCCGCCATATGACTCGTACCAGGGGTATTTCGATAACGGGTATCCTCCGCCACCTCCTCCGCCGCACTACGACTACCACCACCAGCATGTGGCGCATCACCACCACCACCAGGAGCCTGAATGCTTTTCGTTCCTCCGAGGCTGGTAAATTTTTTCATACTTTAGGGATAAAATGTGATTTAGGTCACTCAATTTTTGGTCTAAATTAGTTTTAGTGTGTCTTAATTAGATCATGACTCTGGTATTTTTTTTATCTCTTTTTTATGCAATTTAGGGTAATCGGCTGAAGGAAGAAATTCCTTATTAAAAATATGAGAAACAAAATTATTTTTAAGCATAAAGACTAAGACAAATTTTAACCTAAATTTGAGGATCTTGAAAACATTTTACATAATTTCGTTTTTTCTTTTTTCTTTTTCTTTTTATTTTTACAGTATGGCTACTTGTTTAGAGTGTGGTCATCTACCCTCGTGGCTTTGTTATTTTTCTGTGGGCAGATGTTGGATAATAGTATTTATAATGGCTGTAGAAGAGAAAAATCAAGAGGACAAAATGAAATAAGTTATTTCAAGATAAATTATTTCATACATAAGATAATTTTGAGAAGTTCTCTCCTAGTTCTTTTAAAATATGATTTTTAACTTTGGAGAAATTTATTTATTTCTTCTTTTCATTAAAGTGTTTACAAAAAAGGAGTTTATCTAAACAGTTCTTAGTTTTACTTCTCCTGTAAGAATGGTAGTTGTATTTTAACTTATCAGCATTTTATTGTTAAATAGTTTGAGGGTTTTAACCTTATAAGTTCTGCTGAATTCGGGGGATGTGACTGTTGACAAAAGGAACAGTGATTAATACATTGAGATTAGAAGATGGGGAAGGATTAAATTTTTAATTATTTATATGCAAGTGAGAAGTGTTCAGTTGAGAGGTGGAGGCTTAGGCTTGATTTATTATGGTTTGTGTTGGCTTTGGCTTAGACAGCACAAGCTATTATTTGATGGATAAACTTGTTTTGGTTTGTTTAACATCCTCAACCTTGATTGGAGAGTGCACATCTTAGTATGTATTGGACCGAAATGATCAACATTTTGTTGGAAAGAAAAATAAAATTTTGTTGGTAGATATTACTTTTCTCAAATATCAAAGACATGGTTCTTGAGTCATACATATTAATATATAAATTATATGTGCTACATTTTCACTGATGAGTCTAAGGCATTATTAGTTGATTAATTTAGTTATACTTATTTTTTCTGAATTGAGGTTTCTCCTTATATAAATTCTCAATTCAGATTTCAGAGTGGGTGAGTGTTGTAATTGTCCTGAATGCTTTGTGTGCAGTTCTTCAATTATCTTTGCTGACACATCATTAATGAAGTCCTATAGAGTTGCCTGAAATCTTCTCCTAGTTTCTGTTCTCTAACTCATTTTTGTTAGTTTATGTGGCGGTAACAAGAGTAAGAATCCTTCATTTACATGTGCAGCTTGGCAGCACTTTGCTGCTGTTGTGTGCTAGAGGAGTGTTGCTTCTGATAATCACATTAAAAATGCCGTTTCTTCAGTGTGGTGAACTTGGTTATTATTGCTCTCTAGACATGTATGTGGTTCAAGTTCTAGATAATAAGTGTGCGAGGAGGTAAGACTTGGTCATTCTCGTAACACTTTGGTTTTTCGCTCTGTGTATAGGTTCTGTGATGTGGTTTATGTGAATTTACTTGTACGAAAACTATATTGAAAATTGTAAACAGTTTCTTATGAAGGTATAAAAGACAATGAAGTGATTAATATTGTGAAATTACTCTTCTTTATTCTTCAATATCATTTTCCGTTTTACTTCTTAGCATGAGAATTTCAAGGAACTGTGAATGCCACCTTCACTACAGCACTGGGAAGGACAATGGGTTTAGAAATAGAAAATAAGTGGGTGAGTGTTGTAATTGTCTGTAGATAAATTATACAAGAGGAAACTATGAATCATTCTGTTATTATTCTTTTAAAAAAGAACTACCACACTTGGGCTATGCTATTAAAGTAGCATTACAATCACATATGCAGGAAATGTGCTGCTTTCGTAAACATTACATTGTGACAATTAGATGTTGAAGTAGGCAAAAAACAAGGGTTGAATTGTTTAGGATTCCTTTTTATCAACAGGTCCAGTGACTAGCTTTTTCAAACATGCTTTCCAGAAGATGTTTTTGAAGTTGAGGCCTGATCTATTATGATTATTACAAAAGGATTATCATTTCTTATAATTTTGAACTGAGTAGCAAGGTTTAATTTATTTGAGCTTTTCTTACCATTTACTTTCTTTTTAATCTTTGATTAATAGAAATTCTTAAAACCTTATCATTTTAATTTTGGTTTTTGACTGAATTTTAATGATGGGTGCTGTACTTCATGTTAACGTTAGAGTAATGTCGAACGTTATATTGATTCATGTCACGTTATATAGTTAAAGAAACATATGATTAAGAACTTAATGTAAAAGAACAAACATACTTTTAATAATTATAAACAAAGTTGATCATATAAAATAAAAAAAATATTTGAAGAAAGATATAATCAAGAATATTATATTATACACTTAGTATTAGAAACAAATTTGTTTATTATCGTATCACATCTTTATTGCTAGAGGATATCAAATATCTTTTATTTATTATATTGATTTCTTTTTCTTAATATAAATAAAGTATTGGTGTTGTCTCAAAAACACGATTTCATCTCAATGGTTTTTTCTTTCATAGAGTTTAACGTGGTGTCTAGAGCTTTTTCAAGATCGTGTTGGTTCAGTAGATCCATGGTCTCTGAAGGATTTTTGTTTTGTTTGTGAATCTTTCTCCTAAGGTTCACTCTCATTATTCATCCCCTCAGGTTTTTTTTTCTTTCTTCACCTCTTCAAATGGAATGTTTTATCTATGAAATGGTATGTGACACGCCAATCCATTAGTAACCTATGAAGTTCGGACACTCCTCTTAAATGACGTGTCAGTGTCCGATATGACACATGTAGGACACGTATCTATGAAGTGTTCAATTCAAAAAGTATTTGTTAGATTTCTGATAATTTTAATACAATTTTTTTAAAAAAAATACATTAATTTTTTAAAAATTCAAACTTTATTGTATAAATTGTTATTATGATTATAAAAATAAGAAACAAATCGTTGTGAACCATAATGAAGAATATCTTTCTGCTCCAAAAAATAATTTGGAACATACTTGTGCACATAAATCTTGATTGTCAATTTATATAATTCATAATTGTATAATATATAGATTTGTGTCCCTGTGTCCTACATTTTAGAGATTTTACGTATCTCTGTGTCGTGTCTAGTGTCTAGTGTCTAGTGTCTAGTGTCTAGTGTCTGTGTCAGTGTTTGTGCTACATAACACTACTTTGATGGCAGATACTAGTAAGTAATCTATTTTGTCTTTCTCAATCTTCTTCTTTTGGTCCTAGGTTCTTGACTCTGATGCAAGTGAGCATAAATATAATAATTGTTCCATTTTCTCTTCCTTTACTAAACTTGTCAATTTGGCTTTTATAACTGTTGTCGATGGTTCATAAACACAAACTTGTGGAATTGGTACTATCCAACCCCTTCCTTCCCTTACTCTTAACTCATTGCTCTTTTAATTTAATGTTTGTTGTCTAATTGACCTAATCCTATGATATTATTTTCTCATGATATTGTCTTTACCTTCACCAAAAATAATATTACCTTGAAGGATCAAATATAATATTAGATAATTGGTATCGGATGTGAGTCACATGAACTTATTATCCCTATCCATCATCAATAATATGTGCATCAACGGTCTCTCTAATAAGGATTCATGCTTAATTAGAACATCTCATCTTAACAAAACTGCAAAAGATTGTGTTATGTTTAAAATATTGGTCTATGGATTGTGAGTAATGTCAACTAGGAAAAATATACTTGTCACCCAATCATCCTAATAAATAAGTTTTATCGTATTTTTCTTTAGTTCATTATGATATCTGGGGTTTGTTAGAGCAAAAGTTCAACACCCCTAAGATTTTGATTTAAGTGTTAAAAATAACTAAGTATAAAACATGGTCATGCTTCGTTTGTAAGATAATACTTTTAATTCAACAATGAATCATGTTAGACGCAAGTGTTTTATTTGACAGATGATACAACATTGTAGTTTTATTCTACATCTGATGAAGCATGAGTATGCTTAGATGATACACACATGGATTTAAGTTAATCTCATACTGCAACAAACATGTATATGCTTCTATGTTGTATGGAAGCTTTATTACTTTCGGTTGCCAATAAGACCCATTTGCAAGAAAAAAGTCACATAAAATAACTTCTTGGATAAAGAGCTAATTTTTTTTCCCCAAAATTCACCAACACCAACATTGACAAGTCTAGAAAGATTATTTGCTTCATACAACTTTACACTTTAGACAAAGTCAAGTAAAAACACACTATTGTCCAATAAGAGATAAGAACATACGATTATGGGATATTATGTAAAAGAAGAAGAAAATAAGTAATGCTACATGGAATGCATTTAAGTCATCCTACTTTATTAAGCCCGTTAGACGTAGAAAGACATTAAAAAAAGTTAAAGTTGTTGATGCAATCCTAGCTTGTATCTTCATTTGTAGATATTCTTCTTCATTGTTTTTATTTGAATTTCTTCTATGGTTGATGAATGATGTTGCAAAAGCATGAAGAATTGTAGAATTTTTTAAAAAGATGAAAATTATGTTGGTGAATTTAAGTGAGGTTAGACCAACACTTACTTTCTAGAGTAAGGTTGGGTCAACACTACTAGTAGGACTTTAGAAATTTGTGTAGTTAGAAGACAATTCTAGAGAGAACTTTGAAAAGTAGAAATGTCTCACAAATTGGACAACATTTTATTACTCTAATCAAAAGAGACTCCTATTTAAAAGTAAAAGTCTCTCAAAACCTCTCAAATGAGAGTGTGACAAGTGTCACCACCTTATTGGTGCAAATTCTCTCCATTGGGAGAGTGACAAGTGGCATGCCTTCATTGGAGTAAAATCCTTTCCATTGAGGAGAGGACATGTAGAACCTCATGCCTTCCTTGCCTATAATTCTATTTGCACCTTTCTTTTACTATGTTACACCCTACTCTCTTTTCTATTTACATCATACTTTACTTTGGCCCAAAATACAAGACTCAATAAATCCTAACCACTCTATACAATTTTTACAAGGCTAAGAATAAGAAAAAGACTTTACATCCTAGGAAACATGTTACAAAAAGTGAAACATCAGTTGTCAAACGAAGATAACCACTCATAAATGCACATTGGAAATTGTTCTTTGTGTGACATCTATCATAAAGTACAAGTAAAAATGTCAATATGTAATAGTTGAACAAAGTTGGTGTCGATGAAAAGTTTATAAAACATCAACCTTGAAGAGGATGGCTATGAAAATTAAACCACAAAGTTAATTACATAAGGATGATTTAAAATCACTTGATAAATTATAGCCATTCATTCTACAAATCAGTTCACTTGCACATCATTTAGGGATTATGATGTTAGGGGACTTATATACCCTCCTCCCTTCAAGAAACTAACAGATATAATTATAAGTGAATATTTTTAATGATATATGTATTTGGTATCCGCACAACCTGGATATATTTGATAACCAACTAATAACATCATATAATTTGTAACTAAATAAGTACCAAACTACAAGTACTAACTAACCAACTATATCTTTTTGGTTATCTAGGACTTTATTTGATATGCAAAAACTTATAAATACGCATTAATCTTGTATTGAGTACTCACTCAAGTCTTTCACTCAATATTCATATATATTATATATAAGTTCTTACTAACTTTTTGACGTCAAAGAATCAATTGTAGCTGGATCTTTCATCGATCTTTATCAACAACTCGGTGTCTACATCACAAAAAAATAAAGCTTGGATTCGAGAGACCTTACTCTTTCCACCTCAAAAGTAAAAAGGAATGCAATATATGTTATTTATGAGAAGAAAATATAAGTGTAGGATTTTAATAGGACATGTTTGAGTCAAAATGGTAAATGAGTAAGTTTTTGTATAAGGGTTGACTAAGAATTTGGTTTATGGTGAGGGATGCTGATGCAATCCAAATTGAGCTTTGGATGAAGTGATATAATGATGTAGCAAAAGTAATGTGAAATGCACCGAAGCTATGAAGAATTGATGAAGGTTTGAAGTGGTTTTGGTGCTGAAATTAGGAAGAAATTTGGCCAACTCCCTAGGGTTTCACTAAGTCTCTAGACTCTCTAGCAAAAAGGAGATTTAGGGAGAATGAGGTCTGGAATTTCAGAGGTTTTCATTCATTTATGCCAAATATAAATACAAGAAGTGAAGTTCACCTATTTATAGGTGAAGATGTGAAGATAGCTTGCTCCTTAAGTTACCATAACTTTAGTTAAACAAACTTAACTGTAGTAAGTTTTAGTAGATTAAGTAGGTGTCGTTCAAATCTTCTTAAGATGCTCTAAAAACACTTGCTTGCATGACAAGTGAGGACTTATAGAGTATGTTTCATTTATTTACAACTACTTTAAAAATGGTCATGAAATACAAGATCTCAACATAACTATTCTATTTTTTACAATTTTCATACAAACTAAGACAGTTATTTAACGGTGTATTCTTCTATTCTTAGCTCTGTCTTGTAAGTTGTGAATGGTCTCCATCAGATGCACTAGAAAGAACATGTGGGTTTTGCTTTTCAGTTTTCCAACCAACTAGATGAGGTGGTTTGACGACAAAAGAGGGTGTCATATGTAAAGGAGATACTATGTTAGTTTAGCCCGTTTATTTAAAGATATACTGATTCTATTATGAAAAATATTTGATTTTACATTCAAGTTTTAAAGTTTCCTTTCACTTGAATCTACCTTTTTTCCTTCGTTCACAATGCCTTACGTACCTAGCTAGTACAACGTAAATAAACAACAAATATCTATAATCTTAGTAATAACAAATAGGGTACTGTTGGGATAAGAAAGGGAGGTAATTATAAATGAAAGCGTGACTTCCAATTATTCACTTCATTCTGTGAATCAATAATAATGGTATTTACTGCTATGAGGCATAGTTTCAGTACACAGCAGTTAAAAAATCTTACAAAACCATACCCATAACAAGGTACTGCTATTGAGTGCTCTAAATACACTAATTAGGAAATGATATAGAAAGTTTTAGGACTTATTATAAACACACTTTTCTTTATAAAAAAAACTTTATTCTTTTTTATTCCTTAACCAGTATTTTAAAGACACTTGCTATGGCCTTTTCATTCATTTCATATAAAGTTCCCTATATATTTAGCAACTTCAGAAGTTCTCTGATTATTTATATATGGTCCCTACATTTGTTGGTTTTCTATGTTCCTAATACAAAGCGAGGTAAGTGTTTTCCCTTTGACACCTTAGCAAGCTAAGCAGCAGGAGTAGGAAGAGCAGGAGCAACACCACCAGTGGTTGGCCTGATTAGAGAAAAAAAAACAAATTTCATTACCATATATTAATTAGTGACATGATATAAACCAAACTGAACCTATTTATCATAACCAGATAGCAAATAGTGCAAACTTACAGCCCCACAAAAACTTTGAATGAATCGTATATTCCCCATTGTGCTCCTGTGAGAGTTCCAACCATAAGAATACGAAGAGGTAGACCACGAGTAAACATACCCCATAATCCAAGCTTCTTTACAGCCTGCATTTGGAAAAAAAATTCAGTTCTGCAGGATCATACGCTCTTTCCAATAAACCTATATGATATGACACCTTATATGTACGATTCTTTTTCTTTTTTCCTATTTTATTTTTTTTCCCATTGGACAGGTTGGTCACATAATGTTTCAAATGTAGTTATGCAGAAAAAATACCAAAGAAGAGCGTTAAAAATATATCAAATCTGGCACTTACATCACCAACGGTTGCCCCTTTGGAATTATTAAGGAAAGAGACTATGTTATCAGCGGGATGAGAGACAACGGCACACAATATACCAGCCATGTATCCACCGACAATGCTCACGCCTAGTTGCAGGGAATTGCTGCATTCATATTTTGGTTTGGGGATGGCATGCTTGTAGATCATCTCAACTATGTTCTCATAAGAAGCAAACTTCATCATTGTATCTGCAAGAGCGAAAATTATTTACTTTATAAGTAATGGTTTAGGTTCATCTAAAATCATCAATAAATGACAACTGATTAGCAATTTTCCGAAGGAAAATTTATAGAGGAACACACAAAAGGAATCACTAATACGATTTTGTACAATGACAAGTTGGCAGAAAACCTGCAAAAGGAAAAGTCACAACACATACACGCTTACTAGCTTTCTTGACTAGCTTTCAGATGAGTCCCTTATCTGGACTACAAAAATTTCACTTGTTGACGTATTCTTTTATTACCTATATACGACACTGACAATAAATCCTTCCGAATTTTAACAAGACAGTAAGAAAGCAAAATACCAATCAACTAGTATTTTCCAGAAAAATCAGTATATTAGCTAAATTTAGTTGTCAAATTGGGACTCAAATTGCAACATATACAAACAACAGGAAACAAACAAAAACAAAGAGACATTTTAATTTTTGAACTTATCTGTAAAAGCAGAAAATTAAATGACATGAGCAGGCAATTACGCAAAAGAGGTACTTTATGTCCAAACTGAGAAGTATAAAATGGGGAACTTACATGGAACCTGTCTTCCCCATAGAGGCAGCATTCCCTTGTACAGACTGAAATCAAAGGACATTTTATTAAATACTTATCCTATTAACAGTAACTATCATGAGTAAAATGTACACTTCATAGTACCGGATTCAGTGTAGTTGACTTTTCCACACCTTCATGCAGTCGGCTCATTGTAACCATTGGATGTTGATCAGATTACTCAAATCTCATATGTGTGTCCGATTTAGAGAGATAAATTATGATCTGTTTCATCTTGTTTTGAGTTGCCGACTAGGAATGCATGGAAAAGTAATTGCAAGGAATCCAGAACCTCAGTTTCACTCAAACTTCTTACCAAAACAATGGGAAGATTGAAGTTAACAACATTTATAAAATCATAAGCATACCCTGAGACTCCTTCAGTTCTGACCAATTTTGGAAGTCCATCAGCAAGGCCTCTAGCAAAGCCAGGCTGAGTTTGAACTCTGATCTTCACAGCCTCAAATGGGCAAAGAGCAACATCTGCAATCAACTCAGAAGATGCTGCACCGGCTAGGTAAATCAATGTCTTGTACTTGGTTGCATACTCTGGACCAGCTATGTCAGAATAGTACTTCTTGAAGTACTCATAGAATCCATATTTGAAGGCACCCTGGGCGCTGTAACCAACAAGGGTAGGTGCCCATCCGCGGAAAAAGCTCCTCAGTCCTTGCTCCTTAAACATGACTCCAAATCCTGTGCTGGTGTTCTTGTACTTGACAGGGTCAATCTGAAAATGATAACTAACTCAATGTTAACAGAAACCAAAAGCACCAAATCACATCAAAGATTACCATGACCTTTATGTAAAAAAAATATATGAATGCAATGTTATAAAGACTAATTGGTCATACACATGATTTTAAACTGTGGCTATAATCGTGGTTGCTGAAATTCATATATAGCTATAACAGTGGCAATACAATTGTGGATACATAAAAACTAGTTAGCTTTGTTTCCGTTTCCTTTCTCTTCTTTCACTTGACTACAAACTTGTCACCTTATTTCTTGGTGTCAAAAGTGTGTATATGAAACAACAAAAAAACAGTTTTAAACTTATTTCATTGTACTGTACACAAATATTTAGAAAGTGATATTTTTTAATTAAAATAATAAAAAAATATTTTCTCAACTTTCAATATTTTTGTTTTTATTCTTATTTCTAATTACAGGACATGTCACTTTATTTATGTGATTCCATAGAAAATACAAACGCAACAACATTGTGGTGACATTTTCATAATTAGAAATCAAAACAGAGAATGAAAATAATTATTAAAACTCTGAAATCGAAGGCTGTCTGACGTGGTTATGGGCCTCCCTTCCCTTGTGTGGATTTAATCAAAGTGTAACACATAATTAAATAATAAAATACTTAAGTATATTTATTTATTGAAAATATAGATGACGTCATGAAAGCTTAAATCAGTATTACAATGTTATCCTATTACAAATCCTATCACATATCTTAGTTCAATACATCATTGTTTAGAATCATATAGTAAGGTGTAGGTGAGTTCAGGAGAATCATACATAATAAAAATCTTAATACTATCAAATACATTTTATGTTTAGAAAGCAAGCATAAAAGCACTAAACACAGAAACACCAAGTATCAAAACAATACTCACATGCTTATATTTTAAATATTCCGGTGAGTCCCAATTAATCACAAAGGAAGACCTCTTTTCTTTATCTTTAGAACTTCTATAACTAGTTATTTTAACAGTTATGACATCTCCATGACTTATAATGAATCATAATATACAACAATTTTACCTAGTTAAACAAAAAGAACTTAAAAATGGAGAGAACTAAACCCATTTTCATTTCCCGTGGCGTCAATTCAATTCGCTCCGGGCCCTCGTTAGAAAATTGTTCAACGAAAATTGAATATGCGAAAATTCAATGGCGTGGAAGGTATAAGGATGCATGTGAAGAGAGCTAGAGGAGACCTGTATGTTGCATTTGACAACGTCAAGAGGCGTGATGGCGGTGTGCGTGAGGCCACAGCAGAGGGCTCCTCCGATGGTGCAAGCAGCGTAGTACGACGGTGAAAACATCTCTATGCTGCGTTTCTCACTCGGAGAACGAACCGCGAAGCTCGAAGCCTCCATCGTCTTCTTCTGCGGCGGTGACGGAGAGGAATAGAGAAAGCTCGGAATCAGAGAATGGCGCCCCAAAGCTTCAGAGTCTGAGGGAGCCATCAACTGCGAACAGTTTAACAACACTGCGTGTGTGTGATTTGTTGGAAGAGAGAAAGAAAAATTTGAAGTGTGTTGTGTTTGTTAGTTGTTCTGTTTACAACGATTTTTTTTGGGTTTCACGGCTTTTATATACCGAACGTGAACACAACGAAACGTCGTCGCGCGAATAGTCAACTTCCTTTATAAAGAAGAGAGAAAGATTGACCAAGTTGACTTCCTTGATCCAGAAGAAACAAGTATTAATTATTTTGATGGTTGTTAAATTCTTTTTCTCTTCTTATCTTTTACCTCTTCAACTTTCTATAAACTTATTAATAGATTCTCATTCTCTTGTATAGTATCTTTTCTTTTTTTATAATAAAATAAAAATGCATTGATTTACGTACACCATACACTTTTCATGATTAATTAATTAAAAATAAGTGGTCACTAAATCTGTTTTAATTAATGATTGATTTTAATTATTTAATGACTAACTTTTTGATGATTATTTATGATTTTTTAAAGTGATTTATGTCTCAGTTCTTCTAAAATTAATTCAAATAATACACTTCATATAAACTAGATTTGAAACAAATAATTTTATAATAAAATAATAGAGTGTTTTAACTAACTAATGAAGTTAATAATGAATGTTTAAGTTGCAGAAGATAAGAGTTTAATATAGACAACTTTATGCTCTAAGCAAAATAAATATGCATTAGATGATCAATCAAACTATTTAGATGAGATGAAAATAGATAATATATATATATATATATGATTATGTTAATTTTTCTTAAAATTTAACATATATAATCTAGATAACATATAATTATAATTCAACAATGAGATTATAAAATATATAATCTATACAAAGTTAATGAATGTATCATAATTAGTATAACTTATAATGGTGTTATTTGATTATCTTATATATGGTTATTTAATTTTTTTAAATAAACATGTATATTAGTTTTAAAGGGTCATGACATAATTGAAAATATGGAACATTTCGGAAATGGAAAGTAAAAGAATAAGTGTTTATAAAATTTATTTTGAAATTAAATTGATTTTGTAATGAGGTAGAGTAATATTTAAATACTTTTGCAAAAGTAAATTTACTGTAAAATTTAGTGTACATTTTTACCCATAGTAAACCTATTAAAGCTAGTTTAATTCAAAATGAGTTTTGATTCAACATGATTGAACCACAGTAGCACAGTATCTCACAAACGTTCGTTTAATATTAGCATAAAGCAATTTGTGAAGGACTTGACCACTTCTACATTACCAATTTTACGAAACGTGGCTGCAATTTCAAAACTATTATTGGTTAGGGAAAAAAAGTATTTTTGACATCATTCATTTAGAAAAAAAAAAACCGTGCTTTTAATGATAAGTTATTAAAGAAGGTATTTAATTAAAATAGAATTTTTATTATTTAATAAAAATAAATAAATAAATTCAACTTAATGTGAAAAAATTGATGATTGTGAACCAATCATGACTATTCCTGTAGGCCAAGAAAAAAGGAAGATGATCAAAGAGATTTCGGGTCAAAACTCTCAACTTTGGAGCAGGCATACTATTATTATTATTATTATTATTATTATTATTATTATTATTATTATTTGTGATTAAAATGTAATTAAAATATTATTATTTTAAGTTGTGATGTGGTTTTTTTTAATGTGAAATATCAGTACCCTTGAAAATATCAATGAAGACCCTTCCATTTTGGTTCCTCAACTTCTCAGACTTTTCTTCATTTTGACTATCACGTCCATATGCAAATTCAGAAACTCGTTCACTGGTATTGTTACAAACTCTTTCTTCGTTTTTTTTTTTTTAAGAATATTTATCAGTTTCTCTGATTATTGATCTTCAGAGGAAGTGAAATTCTTTAATAAGATTTTATTTTCTTATTATGTTTTTCAGTCTACAATACTCAAACCTGAGCCAAAACATGATTACGAAAGCCAACTTCAATATTCTCTATCTAATGAATTCTTGGTTTATTTTATTTTGATTTAATTATATCTTTGGGTTTATTTTAACTTCATATGAAAAAGTGTTTTAGTTTTGATCCTTTCTTGTTAATTTTTGTTTTGCATGGATATTACTTTCTTTATTATTTTTTTGGTCTCTACCCTTATTCATTAAATAAAATATGAGGCATCAATAAAAGTCATAAAACATATTACATCATGTGACATTCTTAAAAACTGAAATAAAAAAATGATGTATTTGTAGGACAAACAGTACAAAAATATTTATAGGGATTAATCTATGTTAAGAAAAAGAATAGTCAAATCATAAAGCATTGACCTATTAGACAATCCAATTCTGCATAGACGCGATAGACGACAGTACAAGGACATGTTGGATAGTCTCGTCAAACAATTTCTAAGGACATAACAACCTAGACGACTCCAAGGCACAAGACATGTCAAACGAAATAATGGTAGTGAACCCATTAAACAGTTACTAGACGATCACTTCGTCTTCTACGTGTTAGATAGTCTAATGCATCAAGGAATGTTTATACTCTTCTTTTGCTCGATGAACACAATGTAACTTTCCTATATCTCTATCTTCCTTCATTTTTATAATTTTCTATGTATCTTCATAAGGTATCAAAAAAGTCTAAATTTCTCATGGGTCATATTTTTATATTGCACAATTTGAAAACTTATTTTAAATTTTATAATTCTATATTATAAATACATTTACAATTTTTACATCCTGGATTTTAGATTGCACAATGCTTTTTGCGATTATGCAATTTGGAATATATTTCTAAATTGTGTAATCTATAAATATATTTCAAATTGTACAATGTAGATTAAATTTATAAAATATACAATTTAGAATCTAGAATGTTTCTAACTTTATGGACATTAATCTTTCCCACATCAACAGAAATACATGAATAAACCATGTGATAAAAACCATCCAGCCTCAAAACTTTCGGCTAAGAAGATAGATGAAGATCGAGACTCACTAAAGAGATTGTAAAGTCTTTTTCTTCTTCCTAGCCTTGTAAAATTTTTATAGAATAGTTAGGAAGTTTTTGGGCCTTGTATTTTGGGAAAAAGTAGAGAAGGCTATAAATAGAAAAGAAAGTAGAGTTTAAAATAGTAAAAAAGGGGTGCAAATAGAAATGTAGGCAGGAATGCATGAAGCTCCACATGCCTTCTCCTCAATGGAGAGGATTTGCACCAATAAGGTGGTGACACTTGTCACACTCTCGTTTGAGAGGTTTTGAGAGACTTTCTCCTATAAATAGGAGTCTCTTGTACATGATTTTTAACTTTGATTTAAGTAACTAAATGTTGTCCAACTGAGACACTTCTACTTGTTTAAAGTTCTCGCTAGAGTTGTCTTCTTGCTAGACAAATTTATAAACTCCTCCTAGTAGTTTTGGCATAACCTCACTCTAGAAAGTAAGTGTTGACCTAACCTCACTTAGATTCACAGTCATAATTTTCATCTCTTTCAAATTTTTACAATTCTTCATTCTTCCACAATAGTGTTCTTCATCCATAAAAGATATTCAAATCAAAACAATGAAGAAAAAGATTTACAAATGAAGATGCAAGCTAGGATTGCATCATTGTGAATTGCTAAAACAAAGAGCATGAGTTATTTTGGTAAATTTGTATAAAAAAAATTAATTGTAAAATAGGTTTTTGCTACTAGCACCCCCATAAATTGCAACCACGTTATTTTAAAAATGAAAAATGTACCCTGCATCATGGTGACATTCAGATTACCTATTTCAAAAATCTTCTAGAACAAGCTCAAGAATTTCCAGAACATGATTTTTGGAATAAGATTAACATAATTACTTAAATCGAATTTTCAGGAAAAAAAAATCCAAAAACATATGAGATGCTTTCTAAAATAAGTTTTATGGAACATATGAGATGTTTTCCAAAACAAGGTTTCTATAACCAATTTTTTAAAGCATATAAGATTTTTTTTGGAATAGGATTTTCAAAACAGAATTTATAGAATAAACTTTTCAAAACATATATTCCGAAACAAGTTTTCCACCAAACCCAATGATTTACTCTCTCTCTCTCATTTTTTCTTTCAAAGAGTGCAACCAATTTGATCAAACGTTAATCACTAAGTCAAAAATTAAAACGTATAGTTAGGACGCAAGTCTTTTTACTTAAATGTATGACAAAATATCACAATAGTGACTTGACCCACTTATCACGGGACAATTGATATCAGGTAAAACGACACGGTTGTGTAGCCAGGAAAGAAATTTTAGTCCTTTTGCCATTAGTATGGGGGTGCATGTCGTAATCATAGTACAACACACAAAATGTGGGTGTTTCTTTATAGATCCTAAGAAGTTAACAAGCGCGATTCTTTTACATTTCAGAATGCTACTCCGTTGAATTTTTTGAGATAAGGAAGCCAATGAAAAAAAATGTAAAAAATGTTTGCAAAATTATGTTTAAAGTGTAAAACATTCTAACTTAATTCAAATACTACTTTTATCACTTTGAAGCCAAATTCAAGTTTAATCAATAACCAAACATTTTTTTTTCTATATCACATTTGAGAGAAGATAAAATAAATTCTGATACTTTCTACCATAAAACCAAACACAATCAGTTGAGTTTACTGCTTGTTAAGTTCTAGAACATGACTTGTGATTGTCCATTCAATTTCAGTTGTCCATTTCCCTTGTTTTCAATAAGATTTGCCTGTAGATGTTACTTTAGGGGTCGGTAAAATGTGAAGCAAAATTTATCACATCTGGGATTTGTTACAAAGACTACAAGGTATTGTGTGAAATATTTTTCCATGCTAGTAATGGAAATATGAAGAAGCAATATTATGAAAAAGACTTCATCTAATGGGAGAAATGACATCTTAAGAAAAAATCACCTACAAATATTTATTGGTAAATGCTAAAAAAAACTATGCAGATATCAAGAAACTGCAGAGTAAGATACCAGCAATGGCAGCTGCATAATTGAACCTAGATGAACTGGAGGACTTCCCAGCGAACTCGCCGGGACTCAGCACCGGAGAGGAGGCCTCTTCCTCTGGAGGAGCTGCCCAATTCATAGGTGGATCAGCAGTTGGAGTGGGGAAAAAGGAGGTTATAGCAGGTGCAGTCCAATAAGGTTTATCTGTTGGAGAAGCTGAAATAGTTGGCTCACTATTTGAGCTGAAAACCAGTGAATTGGCTAAGAAGACTAAGAGAAAGACAAAGGAAGATATGTTGGAGATGGTAGCCATGAAATTGTGAGAAGTTTAGCAGATCATAAGGATGCAAATAATGATATAGGCTGGGAGTAGTAAAGATATTAATTTTTATATACTCTTCCGATCTCAAATCCGAGAGAGTATCGCTACGATCAATTACCGCATTCAAAGTATTGTCTGTTTTGAAGATCGGTGTTCCGTTACGATTTTGTCTTTAAAAGACATTCCAGTAGGTTGAAAAAGCATATAAACTGTTATTGACTTCGACTTTAGCCTTGACACCTGAGTGATGTGGGATTATATTGACTTAGGAGAAGATATATAATTTACATGAATCTATCCACACAAGTTGTCTCAGTTTCTTTTATATAAAAAAAAAATCAATATTTACATTTTTTTTTCTTTTATTTATTTGCTGTTATCCTAAGAGAAGAGATTTCATCTTGCTAGAGGATGGAGAAAAGTTTGGACTTTTGAACACATTGGACCCATTTATATGAGTGACCCTTTGGTTGGTGGGTGCTTTCCTACCCCCATGTGACTGGTTTAAGTAACTCCAATCAATTGCTAGTTTTGAAATAGTTGGGTGAGTAAATGAAGTATGCTCAAGGTCAAGAAATACAAAATCTAGAAAAGAGAAATATTTTTACATTATTCATCTATATTACAATACTCTGAGTGAAATTATTATCTAATATTAATAGGTGGAGAAAATGTTATAAGATAAAAAAAATATAACTATTTTTATGCTATTAATCCATTAAAAGTATAACTCTTTTATATGAAGTTTAATGTGTCATCAAAGAAAGTATCATATAAGATTTATGATTTAACAAAATATAATTTTGTTTTACTCTAGATCATCTTGTCACAAATTTTCAGCCTTTAATGGGTTTAAGAGTGAGAATCTTTCTCGACAAATGAGTTGTGGAGTTTTTTTTTTTTTGGAAGGAACTGTAAAAAATATTTATTTCACAACTCAATAAATTAATATTTAATTATATTTAGTTTATTTTTTAATTTAAAATAATATTATATTATTATTTACTTATAATATTATTTACTTTTTCGTGTGAAAGTATTTTTTTTTTCATTTTTTTATCAACAAATTTTCTATCTAAATCTCCATTATGAAAATTCTTTCTTTATCTGTTTTTAGGTTTTTTAGACTTTACAATTAATAAACATTTTATATTTTACAATAAAAAGATAAAATTGACTTGTAGATTGTATAACTTAAAAATATATTTTACTTTTTATTATATAATTTGAAAATAATTTTTTTAAAAAAATAACTTTATACAATTTAGAAATTAATTTTAAATTTTAAATTATATAATCCAAAAATTATTTTTTGTTTGAGATTGCTTTCCTTCTCATAAAAAAAATATAAATTGTATAACTCAAGAGTGTCATATAAATTGTAAAAAAAAAAAATGTTTGCATAAAAAAATCAATTGTGTACTTTAAAAGTTTTGATATACTATTTTCTTTTAAATGTAAAAAATGATATGTTTTATTTGAAATGGAAAAACTGAACAATAAAAAACATAGAATAAAAAAAAACACAACCACAAAATCTAAAAAAATTAGCAACAACGACATAAAAATAGTATATATTAATGACAATTTTATTTATTTCATGAAGGTGTAGAAGTAGAAGAAGTCATGAGATTGATTAGAGGAAGAAATGTCCACTTAGGATTGGATTCTGTGTGGATATATTGTTCACAAGTAAAAAGTTTTGTGAAAAAAAAGAGAGGAAGAATATAAGTGTGAACAATAAATATTCTCTCTCTTTAAATATTCTTTCAATAAATTTTTTGTACAAATCCATTCTAATATACTCTAAGGGTGGTCATGGATTGGAATTTCCAAAATCCAATCTAGATCCAATGAAATGGATTATTTTAACTAGATCAAATTTATTTGGATTTTTTCAAATCCATTTAAAATATATTAAATTAGATTAAATTCACTTTGTCAATTAGATTAAATCCACTTTTTCAATTAGATTAAATCCATCTCGATCTGGGCCCTAGCCGACTCAACTCGACATGAGCTCAGATCCACTCGGCTCGACATAAACTTTGGCCACTCGGCTCAACATTGAACCTAGTCGACTCGACTCAACAAGGGCCAAGATCAACTCGGATTGACCTGGGCCTTGGTCGACTTGGCTCTACATGGGCCTGTGCCGACTCAACCTTAGCTTGGGGTGACTAAACTCAACATGGGGTCGGGGTTGACTTAAATTGATAAGGGTACAGGCCATATTGGCTCGACATGGGCCTAGGCCCACATGGCTTGACCTTAGCATGGGCCCACATGGCTTGACATGGCGTGGGCCAACTCGGCTCAACATGGTCCTGGGCCAACTCGGCTCGACATATGCCATGCCAACTCAACTTGACTTGGCTCCACATCGGTCTGAACCGACTTGGCTCGACATAGGCTCGACATCGGCCTGGGCCGACTATGCCAACATCGGCCCAGGTCGACTCCACCCGACAACGTCTCAAGCCTACCCCACACGATCTCGGTCGGCCTAATATCGACCTGGGCTAACTAGTGTCAATATCGGTCCGGGCCGACTCGTCTTGACTCAGCTAAGCATCGGCTCAGGTCGACTGGTCTCGACATCGGCCCGAGCCTACTTGTCTCAACATGGGCTCGGGCCAACTCGGATCGTCATGGTGTAGGTTGACTCGGATTGATATGGGCCTGGATCGATATGGGCCTGGATCGACATGGGACCGAACTGACTCGTCTCGACATGGGCTTGGGCTGACTCTTTTCGACATCTGTCCGAGCAGGCTGGGCTCGACATGGTCTTGGGCCAACTCGTCTCAACATCGACCTAGGCTGACTCGTCTCGAGATCAGCTCGGTCGACTCGGCTCGACATCAGCCCGGGTTGACTCGTCTCAACATCGACCCAAGCTGACTCAACTCGACATCTGCCTAGGCTGACTCAGCTCGACATCGGCCCATACCTACTTGGTTGTACATTGGCCTCGGTCGACTCGCCTTGACATCGGCCCATGCCAACTCAGCTCGACATCGGCTCTAGATGACTTGGCTCGACACGGGTCGAGGTCGACTTGGCTCAACATAGGCTCGATGTCGACTCGCTTGGGCTCTGGCCAATTCAGCTCGATTTGGGTACAAGTTGACTCGACTAAACTTTGGCTTGGGCCGACTTGGACCTTGGCCAAGTCGGCTCGACAAGGACTCAGGCTGACTTTGCTCAACCTGGGTCCGTATTAACTCGGCTCAACCTGTGATGTGAGTTGATTTTAGGATTGTTCATTTTTTGGTGTGATACTTTACTTAGATTGAGATTTTAGGAATTTAAGAGTGAAGACCTTAGGAAAATCCCCGTTGGACATTAACTTAACTAAGTGGTTAAGTATATATGAAGGTTCATTTCACAAATGCAAAAGGAAAAGACAATTATAAGGTGAAAATGATTATAGAAGGTGTGAAATTAAAGAACAAGGAAAAGAAACCAAAATAGAATTGTCGAATGGAAACAAGAAAAACCAAACAAGAACATGATACAAAGAGTAAAAATGGAATGACAATGGAAGAATAGATGAAGGAAGGAAAAAGCTTATGTGATGGATTTGAAAAGTGAAACACGCCACTTGGAGTGTGATTGGCCTCCAAGATAAGTGAAGATAGCTGCCACTTGAGAGCTCTCAAAACTCACAAGATAAGACCTAAATGCTAAGAGGAATTCAAACCTCACTAACACCTCACACAATTTGTACAGAGTAACTCTTCATCTATTAATTTCAACTTGAAAATAGACTAGGTAGGCCTTCTATTTATAGGTGAAGCAGCCTTGGAGAACAAGCTAAAGGGGTAGGATGGGAAAAGGGGAAAAATGGGCAGCCTTAGGGTTTGACTAAGTCAAACCCGCATCCTAGGCTTGTTATTCTAGAAACTAGGTCAAAATGTCTTTCAAAAGGGCTAGGAACAAGCTAAAATTCTATCCACACCCCTATTATGCTAAAGGGACCTTATTCTAGCATTCTTTGCTATTTGGACCCCTAAAGTGAGCCCAATTTATTTACAACATATTTGTATCTTTTAAGAAGACCAAAAGGAAGAACTTGAGATGCTCTGGTTTTTGTCTTCATTTGAATGTTGAGATGACCTTTCATTTGGTCATCTTCTTGTTGTCTTGGTTTGTATCAACCTGTCCCAAACCATGTCAAATTCCAACCCAAAATGCATTTTGGATAATTCCAAAATCCATTTTGAATAACCCCAAAATGTATCCAATTTATATCTAATTTATATCCAATTAATTGGATTGGACTTAAAATCCTTAAATATGAGTTTGGATTTGAGATAAATCCATTTAAATAAATTAAAAGTAATATAAATTTGGATAATTATGAACTGAATTTGACAATTTGAATTTTTTTTTGTCACCCTTACCGACCAAAGCTTAGTATCTAGTGTCATGGCACAGGACTCCCAATGGGTCCAAATCTTATTCTACTTTGATTTTTTAAGAAAAAGTGTTTGTCTTCTTACTTTAACTTTTTGGCACTACCATATAATTATCTAATTAATTAATTGTAAATTCAAACTTTTTATTTAATGATTGTATATTCTGTTTTTCCAAAATAAAATAACCGAATATCCTTATGTGTGTTTTACGTTTAAGGTAATTTGAAAGGCTATTATATTTTCTTTTTACTTGAACTTACAAAATGTAAATTGTGCAATTTTTCACTAAATTTATCAGAATTAATAGATTTGAAAAAAATTAATAGATAAATCATGTTTGGGTAGCATGATTTCATTTTTAAGAAGTTGTCATTTCTGAACACACTTCAATTCAATGTATATTTTTTTATATAAGTCGTTCACAACACGACTTTGATCCAATGAAGAAAATTAACAAAGTCATGTTCACTAAGAACGACTTTGTTAAACATTAATCAGTGTTGTTACGTTTTTATTTTGGTAAAAAGTGAAGTCGTGAGGGGATATGATGACTTCAGTGTAAACATAATACATAAAAGTCGTTATGTATGATTTTTGTGTATTATTTTTACACCAAAGTTGTCATATTCCTTACGACTTCAGTTCAATTTGAATAATTTTTAACTCCACCAAAAGAAGGATGTAGTGAACTCTTCAGCCTAGGAAGTTGAGACACAAATAAAAGATTCAGTTTATGGTTGTGTTGGTGTTGAACCAGAGGTTCAGGGTTTGTCAACCTGATCGTCAATACAAATTGAGGCTTAGATGCAGGCTTTATGAGAACTAAACAAAAAATTAATATCTAAAAAACAAAGCACAAAAAAACCAACTCACTAAGGAAACACCTTGATCCTTTATATAGAAAAGCAAGAGCACCTTAAGCACAAATAGAAAACGAACAATAATCTAAATGGTCTAAGCAAAACACACTAGACAGTCCAAATGAAACACGTTAGATGGTCTAAGCAAAACACACACGTTAGATGGTCTAAGCAAACCTAAGGCTAGATGGTCTTAGCGTCCTCGTACTAGACGGTCTAAGCATCATCACATGCTAGATGGCCTTATTGCTATTATTAAACCATCTAGTATGTTGATAGACCATCTAATAAATTGTCTTGTCTATAACATTGAACGAACATGCTAGATCGTATAGTAAAAACAAAGAGACTAGACAAGATCGTCTATAGTATGATATACAAACTCTTACAAGAAGGAAACCATCTAATGCATAGAAGACGAAACCCATTTAGTCTGTTTGTTCATGTATATTGTTTAAACATCATATTGTCTAATCTCTTTGTTCTTACTAGACATCTAGTTTATTGACAGATCGTTTAATAGACTATCTTGTTTATACTAGATTGTCTAGTCTATTCTTTTAACATTATAGACAAGATAGTCTATTAGATAGTTTGTTAACAGACTAGATGGTCTAGTAAGAACAAATGAAATCATCTAGCGGCTCAGGACGCTTAGACCGTCTAACATTAGGTTCACTTAGATTGTCTAACATGTTTCATCTAGACTATATAGCATGTTGTGCATAGATCATCTACTGTAAGGATGCTAAGACCGTCTAGCCTCAGATTCTCTTAAACCGTTTAGTGTGTTTCATCTTGACCATCTAGCGTGTTTCGCTTAGACCATCTAGATTTATGTTTGTTTTATGTTTGCACTTAAGGTACCCTTGGTTTTCTATATAAAGGACCAAGGTGTTTTCGTTAGTGTGTTGGTTTTCTTTTTGTAGTTTGTTTTCCAGATAATAATTTTTTCCAATTCTCATAAAGCTTACGTCTAAACGGTCTCCTAGACAAAGCTTAGACTGTCTAAGCCTCAAGTTCATCTAGACAATTAGCTAGATGAACCATGAACCTCTAGTTCAACACCAACACAACCATAAACTGGATCTTTTATTTGTACTTCGACTTCAAAGGCTAAAAATTTCACTACATCCTTCTTTTGGTGGGGTGGACTTTATTCAAATTGAACTAAAGTCATAAGGGGTATAATGACTTCAGTATAAAAATAATAAATGAAAAGTCATTACCTACATGCACAACTTTTGTGTATTACTTTTTCAATAAAGTCGTCATACCCCCTAACGAATTCACCTTAATTGAAGTCGTGTTTGGGTATGACAACTTCTTAAGAATGAATTCGTGTTACATAAACACAACTTACCCATTTATGTAATTTTTTTCAAGTTTGTCCATTCTGGTAAATTTGGTGCAAAGTTCCACCATTAAGGTAAAATTCCCTCATACTTATCACTTTTGAAATGTTAGGGATGCAGAGGCAAACAACTTAACTGACATGTTATAAAAATGAGTGTTGGATGAAGTTCATCAAATGATACTGTAAAGAGCACCCAAGATTGTCAACAAGTGTCACAACCCATTAATTACATGCATCATATTAAAAAATACAAAAAGTATAAACTCTAAGATTTTAATAAAATTATATCCTTTTATCATAATCAAATTGAGATTTCTTACAAAGTTTATAGTATTTCAAGTTATATCTTAAATATATAAAATATATGAAGGTATATTTGGCTCTAGAAGAGGGGTTGAATCAAGCTTGAACTCAATTTGAAAAACTAAAAAGACAAAGCAAGAACATAAAATATAGAGAAAGAGAGAAATAGACACAATATTTTATACTAGTTCACCCAACAACAAGCACTATGTTCGGTCTCCTCAAGCAACTTGATCAAGAGTCTTTCACTAAGTATTTTCTACCAATCTAGGTACACCAAGTATTCTCTACCTCTCCAAGAAATCAATCCTAATTTGTCCCTGAGATCAAGACTTTTGAACAATGAGAAACCTCTTTATCAATAAAACAATGAAAGCTTTAAGGGTATACTTTATATTATGAATGATTTACAATGGTTTCGCTCACTACCTAATCTCACATATCGCTCTATAATAGCATATATAAACTGTATACCATATTTTTGTACTCTTTCAAAGCTTGTATATCATTATATACATTTCGTTATGTGTTCTTCATCTTCAAGGTCTTTATATAGTCTTTAGAAATATGACTATTGATGTTTTGCATTCTTCATTCTTCCATATAGTCGTTAGATGCTCAATAAATAAACTTTTTGCTCTAATTCATTTTTTGCGCGTCTTTCACGTGGGAGGCATTTCAAATTCTCTCTTTATATCCCTCAGATATAAATGTTGTAGTTTTAATCTTCTTAACTTCAATATCTTGATCAATCTGCCACGTTGATCTTCATCTTCAAAGGAAACTTTGGCTCTAATGCTTTCTTCGCGTCATTAAAGAATTTATTGCTTTTCAAATACTTTCTTTTTGTATAATAATTTGAACGTTGAAGCTTGATTTGTTTATGTACTTGAATCTTATGTTTCTAGTTCTATTAATATACTTCCTCATATTAGATGTTCAAATAGAAAAGTTCATATATAAGTCTTTCATATGTTGTATCATTTGTTTGTATTTTGAACCTTCTTGAGCGGTTGAGAATGTTAGTTAATCACTTGTTTGCACTTTGAATCGTTCGTGTTAGCTTGATATAACTTCAATATTCTTATGCACGAATCTCGCTCTTTGACTTCATCGTTTTCCCATTAGACGCTTGATATTGAAACTTTGGCTATCATCTTTATACATGTCTTTATGCTTCCTTGATAATTTCTTGGAACAATATCAACAACAATGAACATTTTAATCAACATAATAACTCATGGATATCATTGAAACAATATCTTATAATACCTTTTAATTATCAAGACATTTTATTCTCAGATATTTCACTATAAATGCATTTTCACATTATTTTCAAGTTAACACAAGATTTAAACGTTGAAGCATAATCAAATTTTAACTTGAATATATTTCCACAAAATATATTTCAAAAAACTCTTTTATATGAAAAATGTGTGTTTTGTTTTTCGAAAACTTTCCAATTAAAGCACTGCTTATTTGAAAACTTTCCAATAAAGTTTTAAACTTAATCATGAATGCATAGTTGTATTTGAAAAATGTTTATGATTAAGATGGAAATTGTTTTTCATTCACAAATTATTTAATCATACGATATTTGAGATTTTTAGTTTTCTTTGTGTAACGTTCTCAAATACAAAAATTTACCAAAATTATTTAATCATTAATCTTATTTTTTAAAAATTATATGATTTAATAATGTTAAATAAGATTTGAAAAGATATGAGTAGTGTCATAAATATATCATTTGCTTAGCTCTACACATCATCTAATGTATTAGTTCTATTTGGTTTGTACATGGGTGAACTTGGTTATATATTATAACATATCTTATAGTGTTTGTTATCATCGAAACTATTTTAAACTTATGGTTTAATTGATGGAAGATCTTCTATAAGCTTCGTCTAGCATCTTTTCACAAACAAGTTGGATAGGTGTGCAAGGACCTCGAAATTCAATAAATCTTCACATTAGTCTAACATCTATAGACAAATGGATTGGTCAAGACAATGAATCATGTAGTCCTCTGATGACTACTTATGACAAGTGCACCGTGTTGTTAGGATTTATAATTTGTCCCTAAGGACGGATATCGAACCCACAAGGAACATTTGAATAATTAAGTAAAAGATTCACTAACTATAAAACATAATAATTGTTGGGAGTTTGTCATGATTGCAATGATTAAAAAGAAAACAAGTCAAAGAGTTTGTTGGTTCAATTGGGATTGAGGTTCATTTTTCTTACTCTTTTATATTTTGATTAACATGGTAATATTCTATTATTTGATTGATGTTGATGCCTGTATAAAAGTCATTTATATCGATTCCTCGCATACAAAATTATTTAGAGAGTCTCCTAAGTATCAATTTCTCGCATATTTATAAAAACTTATTATCATTACGATTAGATGTTGATAGCAATTAACATTTCAAATCTATTCTTAGCGTACAAATATGTTAAGCATTATCATTTGGGTCAGAAACTTAGATGTACTTTCTAGTCAAATCTAAGGATCTAGACAATAGAAACAAGCATTACAAATAAAATGACAATATCAATCATCAATCAAGAACAAAATATTATATTTAAATATCATCTCAATACATAAGAGTATGAACAGATCACTCTTAATCCCAAAGGGTAGAATTAGTTGGCTATTACAAGCATGTAGAGCAAGAAAAGAAGATCCAAGATGTTTCTCCTTGACGGTTGCCTCCTCTAGGTTTTATAAAACCTTCTATTCTCTCAATTGATATCCAATCCACTCAATGATTGTTTAGAGTTGTGTCTCAACTCTCATATTTAACCTAGTTGGGTTGGGGTAAGTAACTTCTCGTTTGGGCAATATTGGGCTCGCTTGGGCGAGTTGCACGAAAAAAGGCCCAACGTCATTGGAGTGATCTCACCTAGGCGAGATCCTCTAGGAGCATCTAGCTTTGGCAATTTTGGCCGAGCTTGGTGAGTGTTGGTGTGTTCCACCTTTTTCCTTTTTAGCTTTGTATATTCTCTTTTTTCCTTTTCATCTCCATTCTTTCCTAGAATCCTGAAATTAACTCAAATTTGAGAATAAATCGTTCTAATTCAAATTATAATCACAAAATATGTAAAAAGGTTTAAATTCATAAATTAGGGGTTATATTATGGTTACTTTATCAATTAAAATTCATAAGTGTGTGTATTTTAATATGAAATATTACTGAAATTTGACATTTATCATCCTCGGAAGAAAAAAGAAAAAGACTACATTTAGCCAAGGAAGCTTATCTAATTAGGTCTCACGAATCTTGTGGTCTCACCATACGACTCTCTAGCCACTATATGGGACAAATGTCATGATACCCATTGAAGTAATAGAACCTACTCATCGTGTGAACTGTTTCTCTCTTAAGGCATCCAATAATGGGATCCGAGCTAACTTGGATATAAAAGATGAAGTTCGAGAGGAATCTCATATTCGAGTTGAGGCACTCAAAAGACACGTAGAAATGCAACATAAGAGCAAGGTTATTCCTCAACAGTCTGTGCAAAGCTCAACCTTACCAGATGAATAATAAGTTGTCAACAAGATGGAAATTAATCTCCTTGACCTATAACGCCTATGTTTTTATTTTAGTTGATTTATTTACTTTTACCAATGAACAATTTATTTAATTTTATTGATGAACAACTTATGTATTTTTTGGGAACATGATGTGACACTCTTTTCCCTTGAGTTTTTCTCATTTTTCTCAAGGGTTTTTCATGAGGTCGCCTTTAATAAAAATCATGTTCAAATTAAACGTGCAACTTCCAAAATTATATTCACTACAACTAAATCATAAACACTACGACCACTACACTACAAATAACTTTGGCATCGCCAGTCGACTTTGAAGGGTTTGACTTTTCAGCCCAAATCCTACCATTATCAACCGACTTAAAAGGGCATGACTGTTCGACTCGAATCATGGCATCACCAGTCAACTTTAAGTACTCTCACCATTCAGCCCAATTCCTGGAATCTCCAGTTCACTTAAAAGGGTCCTACCATTCAAACTAAATCTCAGCATCGCTAATCAACTTTGAAAGGGTCTGACCGTCGGTCCAAATTCTTGCATTGCCAGTCGACTTAAAAGGGCTCAACCATTCAGCTTGAATCCTAGCATCGCTAGTTGACTTTAAAGGGTCTGATCATTCAACCCAAATCTTGACATGCTTAGTCAACCAACCGAATTAAGTCATCTAATTGATCTACTCGACAACAGCAAGGATAAAATTCCCCTTTAGAAAGGCATGAAAAGTTATCGCGGAATAGCCATATCCTCATTAGTCGTGAATGATCACAGATCAGTACATTGGTAAGCGCTACAAAATATTTTTGATCTATATATTACGAAAAAAATACTAAGTTCAATTACAAAATATATCCAATCTATATCATGAAATATTTCCGATCGATTTGTCACAAAAAGGTTAAGATCAACTACGAAATATTTATGATTTGTATATCACAAAAAACGCTAAGTTCCTTTATGAAGTATTTTCTATATTTATCACAACATTAAGTTCAATTATGAAATATGCTCAATCTATGTCACAAAATATTTCTGATTTATTCATCACAAAGACGTTATAAGTATTGTTTTAATTATGGAACGTTTTTTAAAAGTGTTAAGTTCCTTTTACTACGAAATATTTATAGTCTAATCATGGAAAAGCTCAAATCAAATTCTGATATATGATAACTCTTTAATTGGGCAAGTGTACCGAGTCAGAAATAATAAATTATCCCTAAGGACAAATATCGAACCCACAAGAAATAGTTCTAAAATCTCAAGTATAATATTCACTAAATATGAAAAGATGTGCCAAAGTTTGTTTGAAAGATTGTTGGTATCATGAATTTATGTAAGAAATTTAAATAAAAGCAAAGTAAATAATTTAGATTATTCAATTGAGAAAATTGGGATTGAGGTTAATATTTCTCACTCGTTTGTATTTTCAATGAATAAAAACATATAAAATTTCATGTTGATTGACATTGATGCAGATATAAAAAATCATTCATATTGATTCTTTGCATACACAATTATTAAGATTGTCTCGTATATTAAAAAAAAAATTCTTATCATTACGAACAAATGTTATAATGCAATTAACATTTCAAATATATTCCTAGCATTTAAATATGTTAAGCATTATCATTTAGGTCAGATGCTTAAAAGTACTTTCCAGTCAAATCTAAGAATCAAAATCATGAATAAAGATTCAAACTTTAAGAATAAAATGATAATATCAATCTCAATCAAGAATAGAATATTATAAATAAATATCACGTCAATGCATAAGAGTTTGAACATATTACTCTCAATCCTAAAAGGAAGACTTAGCCACTCATATTGACCATTACAAGCATGAAAAGTAAGAAAAGAAGATCTAATGTGTTTCTACATGACGGTTGCCTCCTCTAGGTTTTCTATCTCTCATTATCCTCCATCCTGTCTCTAGGGTTTTTCCTCACACCTTCTATTTAACCTAATTTGATGTAGGTTAAGTGACATCTCACTCAAGCGAGATATTGCCCTCTTAAGCAAGTTTCACGAGAAAAAAACTCAATTTCACTGGAGTAAACCAGCTTAAGCGAACCTAAATGAGTCTTGGGCAAGTTTGTTCCAAGGAACAAGTTTGCCTCTGAAGTGATATAGCTTGGGGGAGTTTGAGCAAGTTCTTGAACGTCAACTTTATCCTTTCATCTTGTCTTTAACTTTTTCATTCCTCTTTTATCCCATTATCTTCATTTTTTCCTAGGTTCCTCAAATTAGCAAAAACTTGGAAATAAATCATTCTTGTTCGTATTATAATCTAAAAATATGTAAAAATATTCAAATTTTTAAATTAAAGGTTGAATTATAACTCTATTAACAATTGAAGTCCATAAATAACAAAAATTAAGCCCCAACTGATATAAAATTTTATAGTACGAAAGTTGTAAGAAATAAAAGGAAATGAAAGATAAAATAACAAGAGTTCAAAACAATAATTTAAACGTCTTCCACAAGCTTGTTGTCCATCACCACTTGGCAAAGATCCACATCAATTAGATCGATGGCAGGATGGAGACTGCAACTTGCCATAGAGCCACATCGAGTCCCGACTAGAAGAAAATTGCAATTTCATTCTTCAAGTTCTCCTCGGCATATTTCCACTCGGCCTCTTTGATTGTTAAATTTTTGAATTGTCAAGACCCTCTCCATTTGATGGATTTGGAAATAAAGATCAGTCTTCTGTTGTGTCCATCGGGTTGCCCAAGGATATGAAGCAGTGTAATCCATGGCCACGAAGTTAATATCGACTATCCACCTACAAATAAACAAAAGATAGTTTTCTACAAAACTCCAAACAAATATGGGGATGAATATAAACTACATAATACACAATGCCTATCTCGAATTTGTCCGGCTCGTAAAATTGAACATTTACTTGTTTTTCATCAGTCATGCTGAGATCTTCTGATTCTCTTAGTGTTCTGAGCCTTTTACCAGAAGTATACAGTGAGGTTTTCCTCAAAAGGTCCTTTCTAGCCTAAGGATATGAAGCATTGTAATCCATGGCCACAAAGTTAATATCGACTACCCAACTACGACTAAACAAAAGACAGTTTTCCAGAAGACTCCAAACTAATCTCGGGATGAATTGAAACTAAAGAATTCACAATGTCTATGTTTCAAATATCTCCCCTCGAAGGAAAAAACCCATTTCAAACAAAAGGAATGTTTGACATACCTACAAGTATTGATCCGAAAAAGATAAATTGTTGAAGGGACATTGCAAAGGGAACGAGGAGAGGAACTTGGAGAGTTCTAGAATGTGCCCACACATTTTGTATTCTGGAAAGTGAAATGTTAAGGGAAGTTACACGGAATAAGGAAGTTATGAGACGTTTCAAAAAATAAAAATTGCAGAACTGGTAGACAAGTGTCACGTGTAAAAATGGATGAATGACGGTCAGAGTCACGTCTTTCACAACATCTTAGTGACTCATGTAAACCTCTTCACCTACTCAATTCAAGGTTGTTTCACCAACTCAATTCAAGGTGGGTCTATGTGTCCTCCTGATATAGATTGGAAATGTTAGAAATGTTCAATCAACGAGTTTTAGTTGTTTCTTGATACTCTCAAGTCAGTCCCAAAAGGATCGTCCTCGAAACCTGAATTTTGCAGTTTGTTGCAACGAACCTATATTTTCGACAAAATTTCCAGAAACTAATTAATTGTATCCAAAATCATGGGAAGTCGTTTTTTATCATTCTGTTTTATCTGGGAAATCCGGACAAAGTACGAGAAAGACATAATGAAAAGGGATCAAACTTTTTATTCTCATTTGTGATTGGTTCACTGGTACTATATTAGAGATTCATCCTACGATACGTGATTACCCAGAAAAACACTTGAACCATAACAGTTAGTAAAAACAGGATAGAAGCAAAAGTTTACCTCATTAAATGACTTTTCTGATTCAACTTTAGATCAGTTGAAACTCAAATTAGCTTTCAGATAATAAAGGTATCCTACAAACAAAAGCGAACCAAATTTATGATTCCGCACACCAACCTTTTCCAAAGGATTTAATTCACGTAAACCAAAGTGTAGTAATATAAAGGGATACTGGCCATGGTTGAAGTTGCTGAACTTGTTAGATCCCAGATCCTTGAAGGATGAAAAATACCATAACTATCTTGTGAGATTCACAAGACAATTGGTTTGTAGCATGGTCCCTGCTGCATCCTACAGTAATGATGAGGGGTAAAAGATAAGACCGGAGTACGGAATAAACTGACAGGTCTACTTCTGGTAACCCCACTCAGACTAACAATAATACCCCACCCATGAACTGTGGTCCAATAGTCCAAGTAAATTCTAGAACAAAATTTAACCGTCATATCATATCTTCAGGATTAAGAATTAAATACTATATCTTTAGAGCTATTGATCCGAAATAATTGTATCGTTTTAAGTACAGGGAAATACATATGTAGATGTATAACAACTCCAGTAATGCTACAAACCAAAAAGAATTAATACAACAATCAATCCAACTCCTGCATCATTCCTCTTTTGGAATAGATCAGTGCAGAAACAAATAAAGGTTACAATAAAAGACCTCAATTCTTTTGAATCGGTAGATATCAACAACCAAGCTAAATTTATATCCAAGCCAATGCCAAAATCAGATCCTTTGAGTACAGCTTCTCTAACTAGAGAAGCCTAAGATGTGCCGTATCATTCAGCCTTTTTATCTGCCAACCAGTTCTCAGAGAATGCTGCAACACAGTCACCGATGAGTCATCTATGCAAAACTTATGTGACATCAGAGGGCTACATCCAAGAAGACCAGTCAGGAGACACTTAATTGGCACAGAATGAGTAAATAGTCCTATACAAGACACAGTAGGTGAAAAGCTGCTGAAGCCAGAATTATGCAGAGAACTTTGGTGGTTTACATTGCCAGAAGAAATTTCTTCTTCAATTACATCACCAGTGGTTGTGACAAACTGTAGCCTGCTTTTACCAGACTTTTTCCTAGAGAATGCAGGCCGATGCCTGCTGACCAAATCCCATTGGTTTGGAGGGAGAGAAGGTCCATCTTGGTCGTGAATTGAGTTTGTGAGAAGAGTATGGGAGTTGTGCTGTGCAAATGCATTGTTGTCATTTTGATGTGATGATAAATCTAATCTTAATTTTTCATGTAATCCCAAGACAGTTCCATTTAAGAAGTTAATCATCCGGAATTCTACTTGTCTAAGTGATTCACCAGAAGGTGCAGTAAAATCTGGCTGGAACCTGTCAATTAAGGCCTGAATTTCAGGGGTGTATATTTCTGATCGAAGGCAGCCTTCCCAATTCCCTTGACTAATCTCTGCAAGAGCATCAGAGGATTGAATTTGTTCCTCTGAAAAATTGACTTCCTGTTCATTGGAACTTTAAAGAGTAAGATTTCAAGCACAATTTTCTGGAATGCAGTAAGTCCTTTTCTGAAGTGATGCAACAGTGAACCATCAGAAATGAAATTTCTGAAGACACGTGAAATTTAATGTAAAATAATCATGCCATTACTACAGATTCAAGTAAACTATTTTCTAGAGTTTATTTTGCCAACCACTGAATACACTCAACCACATCTTTCTGAACAACATTATTCAGTGTCGAGCATCAAAATCATAGTAATAATTGAAGTTTTTACAGTTTCCACCTTGTCCATCTTGCTTTAATAAAAAGGAGAATTTCTATAACTTTTATTCATACAAATCAGCATCCAACACAAACAAACACTAATCATCAGTTTAAGAAACCTTATATCTTACTAAGTGTCTGGCTTTTAATAAAAAAGTGTTTGGCTATAGCTGGTTGTAATCTGAACTAAATTTAAAATGAAACTGTTTAATAAATAGTCCAGTTCATAATTGACTTTTCCAATCTAAATTTATCCCAATTCTTTTCCCTTTCAGTGTCTCTCCTCCTTCGGCTAGATTTCAAGGCTGTTCAAGGATGAGATAAAATTGCAGGAACCACCCTATCCACCCAAGAGTTAAAATAAGCTGACAACCACAAAATTTTACAATTCTATATAGAAATTCAATATTAGAATCAGTTTTGGAGTGATTATGAATTAAACTACACTCAACCTTGACCAGTGATTTGTTTTATATGCACTCATATAGGTTGTTTTCTTTTATACCATTTAAAACTAGTCATCAAAGTAGAAGAACATCCCCTTAGTATTTTATCTCACTTAATAAAAGTGAGTTTCATAAGCATCTACCAGTATTAGCAGATAATTATTCCTTAAACATTCCATTACTCAGTTAACATTATTATCACTAAATACCGATACAGTCAGCTAACATCTGGAAAATAATACAAGGTACCCAACTTTCTTCCATGTATTTTATCTCAGATTTACCCTATGACATCATCCACTAATTTCAGAATTGAACAAAATACTAGATCAACAAATTTGTAAACAGAAAGAAATGGAAAGAAATTGAACCAGAAAATGCCAAACTTCTGTAGACCTTTTTCCAATTTTATGCCCTACTGCTTTTAAGATTACATGAGAAGTGGATGTATGATAACAACTTAAGTTGGTTTTCCACTCTAATATTTAAAGAATTGAGTTTTATGCTAAATTTCATGTTACAAGGGAAATGATTTGAAGTCAACATCAATTCTCTAAAATATTAGAGGATAAAACCAACTTAAGTTGTGATCGAAGGATACATCCACTTCTCTTGTAATCTTAAAAGTAGCATGGCTCCAGAGAGCATAGTAGCCTTAACATCAATCTAAATAACACATGGTATATTGATATGTAACCCATCTATCAAAGACGTCAATTCAGTATAAGATGTCCTAAAAAAGTAAAACATATTATAGTAAAATAATAAGCAAATTGTTGGGTTTTTTCTATGGGAAACAATGCACATAACTAGTACAAAATCAACATCAAACGCAGTCTCATATCAAAAGGAACAATGCTCTAAAATAAAACACGAGTCGGTATTATTGTAGACAAAATAAAATGCTATAGTTTGTCTAATTACTGGAATATTCTAACCTATCTTCCTACAAAAGCTTAAACAACATAAAATGCAGTTAGAAAGCATTCAGAATACTTGGCAAGAGCACATCTGGAACAAACATACATAAACACAAATATTTTGAAATCTAAGTGATCCTTGCACTTGCAGACGATCAAGCACATTCAAACCAAATATTCTCATTTATCTTTCTACAAAAGCTTAAAAAAACATAAAATGCAGTTAGAAGCATTCAGAACACAGAACACATGTGGAAAATATATACATAAACACATATATTTTGCAATGCTGATGATCCTTGCACTTGCAAACGATCAAGCACATTCATATTAAGTATTCTCATTTCCTCCTACAAAAGCTTAAAAAATATAAAATTAGAACTTAGATGCATTCAAAATACATAGCAAAAACGCATGCTTTGACACACACACATAAACAGTCGGACTATTTCAAAATGTAAGTGATCCTCGAACTTGCAAACAATCAAGCACATTCAAACTAAGTATTCTCACTTAAAGCCTTCCACAAAAGCTTAAAAAACATAAATCGCAGTTACAACCATTCAAAATACACGGCAAGAATGCACGTGGAACATTTAAAATGTAAGTGATCCTTGCACTTCCTCAAAATTGAGCACATTCAAACTGTGTAAAATACCTTTGACACTGACACCGCCGTGGACCGAGCCCGATCCAGCGGCGACGAATACACGGCGCTGAACCGGACCCCCTGCGACTTGAGGAACACGGCCATAGCCCTGGCCTGGCGCATTCCATTGGCGGTGAGCGCGGCGGCAGGGCAGCGGCCGCCGACCATGTCCGGAGCCAAATTCAACTCGCACTCGCCGTGGCTGATCAGGAAAACCTCCGTCACGGCCTCGTCATCCGGCACCATCCCGTTCGCGGAGAAGCTCCGCGAGAGTGCAGGTGGCGACAGCAGCGGCGGCGGCGGCCCGAGGACGTTGTAGGGATCCCAGACCTTGATCGAGGGACCGAGGCGCGGCGTCCCGAGCGACGAGAGCTGCGGCGAGAGCGGCGACGCGGAGGCGTGGCACGGCAGCATCTCCGGCTCCTGTTCGAGAACCTTCTTCACCATGTGGTTCCCCAATTGGGCCCGGCCCAACAAGGGCCCGTTGAGGTTCCTCTCATCTTCCTCCTCCTCCTCTTGGTCTTCTTCCTCCTCTTCTTCGCTCTCTTCCACAACTTGCAGTGACTGGTTCGCGCCCATTTCCAGTGGGTTCGCGAAACGGCGTCGGATCGCGCGAGATGCGGGATTTTTATCGCTCGGATTTGAAGCGCATCAGTGGGAACGTGAAACGAATGAAAATCGGTAGAGAATCGTGAATGAACGGAAATGAAAAGAAGTAGATCTCGCTGAGTAGGGCTTTTCGATCTTCATTGGATGCGGGTTTTCATGGTTTCGTTTCGTGGTTCTTCGGAGCTAAAATCTACCGTGTCACATGAATATGTAATATACAACACTTACCAAGTATTCACTTTTTCTTTTGTCTTGCCTCGTTAATCCCTGTTTTTTATTTTATTTTACTACCATATACTCTTGTGTTTTAAAAGAAATTATTTTATTTTATTGTCTTTATTTATTCTTTTAAACGTGTAAATAAAATTAATTAGAATAATTTTAATTGAAATTATAAATGTGTATATAATAAATTATAAATGTGTATATAATAAATTATAAATGTTTAAGTTATAATAAATTTTAAAACAAGATGTGATTTTCGTCTTTATAAAAATAGAAATGTTTGCTTTTTGTTCGGATAAATTATTTTTATCCTTTTCACTTTCAGAATTATAAATGTGTTAAGGGTTAAACAAATTTTAGATTTCTAATATATTACTAATCTTTGTTTTGAGTATTTTTTTTTTCAAATTGAATATCTAATAAATTAAAAACAATTGTTTATTCACAGTTATTGTTATTGTATGTGCTAGTCATTTTCTTTATTATTATCCTTGCATGACCACTCCTTGCTTTATCTATATACCGAATAATGGATAGGTTTCGAGAGTTTGTCTTCCATCAAGGTTAGTCATGTATTCCTTCTCAAGCTTGTCGGGCTCTCTGGTGGTCAGTCCTATGTTAGTTTTGGGGAGTCCTTGAATGGGAAGGGTAATAATGAAGCTGAGATTAGCTTGGCTCGATCCAATGTGTTAGAATTATAGGCCTTAAAAAATAAGGGGTGAATTGTTTTTGAAAGATTTTCGCAAGTATTGAAGGTAGAATGAAAGACTATGAAGAATAAATCAATTAGAAAACTGTTCGGCCAATTAGAAAACTGATTTTAGTTTGATTCCAGAAAATCAACTAGTTTTTTTGCGAAACAACCATTTGTTTATACAAGCAGAATTCAAAATCAAATATAAAACAGTTTAATAAGTGTAAGGATAGAGAGATTCACACAAGATGTTTATACTGGTTCACTCTTAACCAAGAGCTGCATCGAGTCCTCAACTAACCACTGAGAATTCACTATATAATCAAACCTAGATTACAAACAACACACCAAGAGTGATGATCTTGAACCCCTCAAGCACACACACCACTCTTTGGCAAAACACACAGTTTTCAAACCAACCCTCTGGAACTACACCCACCAAATCACACAAAAATATAATGTTTAGAGAATAAGAGAATAGAATCCACTTGGATAAAATCAAAGATTAAAGTTCAGAATTACGAGACAATCCTATTTCACACTTGAGATGATCCAAAAGCTCTTTGAAATCTTAAAAATTGTTTTTGATTGCTCCCTCTTTCTTAGTTAATGACCAGGAGCGTAAAACAACCTTTTTATACTCCAATGAGATGGTCAAAGCAGTTAAATCAAGAACCAAAATCAGTTTGAATCGTTTAAAACAGATTGCTACAGCTTAACAGAATTCTGTTAAGGTTTTCAGAAAAACAACCAGTTGAATTCTCGAAACAACCGGTTCAATTAGTTTGACAACAAAGTCAAAACAAAGCCAAGCTTTTCAAACTCATTTTAAAATCCACTAAGTGTCAAACAACCGATTGAATCGACATTTCAATAGGTTGAAATCTCACACTCTTTAAAAAACTCATCTTTTTCAAAAGGATTAAGATTCAATTAACCTTGGATCATCATAAAGAGTGGATTAACAAATTAAAAGACTACTAGACACACAGACACAACCAACAACAAGGTATTCAAGCATTCCTCTTGGATTTGGAGACAACAAAGCACCTTGTTCAACAATCTCCCCCTACTTGATGAAGACAAATGTCTGGTTTGCTTGTGTTGTAGTGTTTGAATTTGATAGGTCCTGCAAAAAAGACTTTGTGCATATACATAAGCATACATAGTAGCAGTATAACCTAGATTTAAAAAGGAACACAAGAACCAGTTTTCTGCATAAGCCTTTAAGCAGTAAAACAGTGTGTAAACCAGTGTAGAATAAGGTGCAGATCAGTGTGTATGTCAGAGTTATAACATAAAACAAAATAAAGCACCATAGAGTGTAGAGTAAAATACAACACAGAAACCACCAATTATCCTCCTATTTGTCTTCACATATAGAATAAGAGAAGGGAGAAGAACAAAATTAAGAAAAAATTTGAGAATCAAGAATACCCAACTCATTTCTTAAGAAGAAAAACCTTTCCTTAAGCAGTGGCTTAGTGAAGATATATGCAAGTTTCTTTTTAGTTTCAATAAACTGAATTTCACAATCCCCAATGCTCACATGATCCCTTATAAAATGGTGGTGAATCTCAATGTGCTTAGTCCTTGAATGCCGAATCTGATTTTTAGTGAGGTTGATAGCACTTGTATTATCACAAAGTAAAGCCACCTTGTTGACCTTCAAGCCAAAGTGTTCTAGTTGTTGTTTGATCCAAAGGATTTGAGCACAACAACTGCCAGTAGCTATATACTCAACTTCTGCAATTGAGAGAGCCACACAAGCTTGCTTCTTACTATACCAAGATATGAGGCTTGAACTAAGAAGATGGCAAGTGTCACTTGTGCTCTTTCTATCCAACTTGCATCCTGCAAAATAAGAATCAGAATATCCAACCAAATTTCTAGGAGAGTGAGAGGGATACCATAAACCAACATTGGTTGTGCCCTAAAGATATTTTAGATTTCATTTGGCAGCCTTGAAGTAAAATTCTTTTGGATTTGATTGAAATCTAACACAGGCAAACAACAAACATATTGTCAAGCCTGGTAGCAAAGAGATAAAGCAAGGAACCAATCAATCCTTTGAATTTGTTTTGATCTACTGCTGTTCCAGCCAAATCATCATCCATATAGCAGCTTGTTAACATTGGTGTGGATGCCTATTTGCAGTTTTCCATCTCAAACTTCTTGAGAATCTCCTTCCACTACTTGGTTTGACTTACGAAGATGTCATCCTTTGATTGCTTGACCTGCAAGCCTAAGAAGAAGGATAACTCTCCCATCATAGACATTTCAAACTCTCCCTATACAGCTGCAACAAACTCCTCACATAGGCAGTCATTAGTAGCACCAAATATGATATCATCAACATAAATTTGAACCAAAAATGATGATAGATTTTGACATTTTAATAAAGAGTCTTATCAATTTTTTCTTTCTCATAGCCATGAGATAAGAGAAAATTGTTAAGTCTCTCATACCACTATTTAGGGGCTTGCTTGAGTCCATACAAAGCCTTTTTCAGCTTGTACACATGGTTAGGATGTTGATGATCTTTAAAACCGGGTGGTTGTAAGACATAGACTTCTTCATTGATGAATCCATTGAGAAATGCACTATTCACATCCATCTGAAATAGTTTGAAACCACTCATACAAACAAATGCAAGAAGTAATCTCACAACTTCCAATCTAGCCACAGCTGTAAAGGTTTCATCATAGTCAATGCCTTCTTCTTGATTATATCATTTAGCAACAAACCTAGCTTTGTTTTTTGTTATCACACCAGATTCGTCCAATTTATTTCTAAACACCCACTTCGTTCCAATGATATTCATGCAATCAGTTTTAGGAACAAGAAACCACACATCATTTTTAGTGAATTGATTCAGCTCATCATGCATGGCAGAAACCCTATTTTCATCTTTAAGTGCATCACCAATTGATTTAGGTTCAATTTGAGATACAAAAACCATGCTTTTGTAGTAATTAGAGATAGAGTTCCGAGTAGACACTCCCTTATCAATTTGTCCAAGGATGTTGTCCATAGAAAGTTCTCGTGGAATTTTCAATTCTTCGGGCAGATCTTCCTGATGCAAAATTTCAACAGGTTGTTTGCAAGATTAAACCAATTGTTTTTCTGGACAGGATTCCAGCTTCTACAGAATGGTGTTTTGATCATCTTCTTCTACATAATTCTTCACAGATTCTTGTTCTGCATGGTTAGTCTCATCAAATACGACATGAATAGACTCTTCCACAGTCTTAAGCCTTTTAATATACACTCTATAAGCATGTCTAGTTAAGGAATAACCAAGAAAGATACCATTATCCGCTTTCTCATCAAACATATCAAGGTTTTCCTTTCCATTATTTAAAATGTAACACTTGCAACCAAACATTTTTAAATGACCAATGTTGGCTTTTCTTCCATTAAATACTTTATAATGGGTTTTCTTCAAAATTGGTCTAATGAGGATCTTGTTTATCACATAGTAAGTTGTGCTAACAGCATCAACCCAAAAATATTTTGGCAAATAAGACTCACTCAAAATAGTTCTAGCAAGTTCCTCAAGAGACCTGTTTTTCATTTCCACAAGCCCACTCTGTTGGGGAGTTCTAGGAGCAGAAAAGTTATGGAAAATACCAAGTTTTTCACAAAAACCATTGATTTTTTCATTTTGAAATTCCCCCCATGATCACTACGAATGGCACAAATGTTACTGCAACACATGTTTTGTAATCTCTTGGGTAGCTTTTTGAATGCAGAAAATGCATCACTCTTGGATTCCAAAAACAATGTCCATGTGAACCTAGAGAAATCATCAACAATAACAAATGCATAGTAGCTTCCACCAAGACTCATGGTTCTTGAAGGACCAAACAAATCCATGTGCAACAGTTCAAGGGGTTTGGAAGTTGAAACAATGTTTTTCAGTTTGAAAGAATGTTTAATTTGCTTCCCCTTTTGACATGTTTCACATATGTCGTCTTTCTCAAACTTGGGTTTGGGTAAACCTACCACAAGATCTTTTGAGATCAACTTATTTAGATGATTCACGTAGATGTGTGTTATCCTTCTATGCCATAACCATGATTCCTCATGTTTGGTTAGAAGGCAGCCAATAGATGCAAATGTGAGATATCAAGAAGACATACATTGTTGATCCTTTTACCAATCAACAAAACTTCTTGTGATTTGGGCAGTCGTATCTCACATGTATTGGGTTTGAAGGTTATTTGATAATCTTTGTCAGTCAACTGGCTTATGTTGAGGAGACAAAGCTTGAGTCCTTCCACAAATAGCACATCATGGATCAAGAAGGTATTCTTGTCTCCAATGGTTCCTTTTCCAAGAATTTTTCCTTTGTTATTGTCTCCATATGTCACATGACCTTCTTGTTTGAGGATTAGATTGACGAACTTGGTTTTATCCCCTGTCATGTACCACATGCCATTGTCCAAGTACCATATGCGCTAATTTTCCATCAAAGAACCCTGCAAGAAACAAAATAAAGGAGCAAGATTTGGTCCCTTTTAAATTTGGGTCCTTGAGTATTAACTAGAATATTAGAAACCTTAGAATTCTTAGGAATCCACTTTAAAACACCTTTGGGAACATAAAATTTCCTTACTCTGCAGAATCTAACAGAGTGGTCTCTTTTCATGCAATAAAAGCACAAAACAACCAGTTGTTTTGACAAATCAATAGGTTGTTTTTCAAAGAAACTTGAAAATGACTTTGAAAATGATCTGTTTTTGCTATTTGGATTAAAACCTAGTCCAACTTTTCCAAAAACACATTTTTGATATGCAAGAACAATTTCAAAAACTCAGATCGCATAACAGATAACTTTGCCTGTACTATGGGTTGTTTCATCTCAAAAGCTGTCATAAAGAAGTAAATGAAATTAGTTAAATGGTAAAAGGTCGTAATTATCTATGAGAGAAGGTAAGGAATGTCATTACCCATGTTAATCAATTGTCGTTTGAGCTCAGCATTTTTTAATTTTTTGTTGAAATTCGATGCGATATGGCGTATGCAATACACAAAAACGAGGTCGTCTCCTTCCTATCCAACTTCTTCAGATTGTAATGCTGAAATTATATTGGTTCCTCTATCAGTAATCATGCACAAATTCGGCTGAGGTGTCACACATTGTCACAATAATTGGAAGAACCAAATTAAAGCCTCCCAAGTCTCGCCTTCAACAATCGCAAACGCCAATGGTAATATGTTTCGGTTCCCATCTTGAGCAGTTGCGGCCAACAATGTTCCATGGTATCTTCCAGTTAGAAATGTCCCATCAACTTGTACAATGGGCTTGCCAAAATTGAAACCATCGATACAAGGCTTGAAAGACCAAAACATGCGATCTAACGTGTAACAATAATTGACTTGAACACCATCAACCATACAAGGAAAAGCAATATACTGCACAATTGTCCCAAAATTGCTTTCTTTTACTGCTTCCAACTATCTAAGAAGATCATTGTAGGACTGTTTCCAATCGCCAAATGCCAAAGCAAGAGCTTTCTGTTTTCCCAACCAAGCTTTTCTATATGTGATAGTATAGCCATGCAGATTTTTTATTTCTGCAATTAAGCTTTTAATTGGGACAGAAGGATTTGCTTTTACTGAAGTCAGCACCATGGACGCAATATGGGTTGAATTCAAATTAACACGGTCTGCCGTAAGATTTGTTGACAAACAACTATGTTGTGCATCAATTTTTTTTATCTCCCATTGACTTCGGATTTTACTAAAAGATGAACATAATCTCCATTCGCACCCTCCATCGTGATGTATGCATCGAGCCACATATCTATCTGGCTTTGATTCCACGACAACAAATTTGTAACTGTTGTCTATGTGGTATCGTTTTATGGCATTCAATGTCGCCTCCTTTGACATGAAAGAGAAAATAATATATCTCACAAACCTTGTCCTCAATTTTTTTTACTTAGATGCAGGAATTAAGACAAGAAAAAGTGTAGAACAAAGAAGGAGTGCAAGGCTACATGGTTGCATTGTTGTTCCGTTATATAGCAAATGTTCTGTATGAGTACAATATAATTTTAACATAATTTTTGAAATTTTTATTCATAAGTCAAGTCCTCAAGTACTTGTGACAGAAAGCCATCACTCTACGCTACACTTTGTTTAATTTTTTTTTCCAATTTCAATAACAAAGAAGTTCACTTTACCATTGTCAACTTTGGAAGAAGTTGCATTCAACATTGACAACTTTGGAAGAAGTTGCATTCACCATTGGCAACTTATATTGAAAGTTGCCTTCGTGGTTGACAACTTTGCATACGCACCAAATGAAAAAAGTTCACACACCATTGGCAACTTCAATTGCAATTTTGTGCACCACCAAGCAATGCTTTATTTTCTCTCTGGCTTTATGTTCACATGGCTATAGTTTTCATGGCAGAGATTCTTTTTTCATGGCAGAGATTTATTTTGGAAATAAAGTTTGAATTCAAACTTTCATTTCTTGAAACTCACAAGCAACTCTATTTAATAGAGTCTATCTCATATGCAAAACACTCTCCAACTTTGTCATTGTTCCAAAGTGCTTAGGTGTGGCATTCAACCACAAAGGTAAGTTCTCTCTAATATTTTAATTATTTAATTAATTGTAGTAGCAAACACATGCTAATAAATATTATCAGTATTTTAGCTCTCATAAATTATTTTTGTATTTTCTGTGGATGGATCTGTATGTATTTTTGTATTAAATGGTGGCATTACTCATGAACCCTTGTTCATTCCTGAAGAAAATTATATCTTGATTTTGACTAAAATTTAGTTATATATATATGAGGAAAAATTACATGTAAAAGAATTTAGTTATAATAATTTAGTTCTAATGTACTAATATCTTTAAACTTGTAAACAAAGTTAACTACTTGAAATCTGTTTTAAAAACATTAACAAAATTCAACTAATATTTTTTATTTTCATACAATGTCTTCCATTATAGTTGATGATTAAGTTTAAAGAATAGAGTACGAGTATGAGTATTTTATAAATACTAAGAAGTAGAATAAGAATCTTTGACGATTGGAACAGAGACAGATACATAAATAAATTGTTCTTCATTTAGTGGGATATAGCCAATGGACAGAAGAGACCTAGTTCTTGACCTAACACGGAAAAGGCCAAAGTGAAAAGTGGTCACATGTTATCCACGCAGAAACTTTAATTTTGAATATTAAAATGAATTTTGTTGAATGAATGAAATCAGAAAAGACACATATGTAATATATGTTATATTTTAATACTTTTATTTGAATACTTATATTTTAATACGTTATCCACACACAAACATATTTAATACTTATATTTTAAATGGATACAAATATTTAATATGTTATATTCAATACTCTTTAATTAGTATATGTAAATATCTTTTTCTTATCTTTAATTTAAGAAAATTAATGTTTATTGATAATATCATCGAAGTCATGTGAATTGGTAGAAAATGAACAAAAATTAAAATAAAAGTTGAAGACAAAATTCATATTAATGTGTGAGAGATATATTATTCTGTTAAAGAATTTAAAAATGATAGTTTAAAACATGAAATTTAATCGGTATCAACTTATAAAAAAGGCAAGTTAATATAATTAATTGATATCAAATCCCTCTGTCAATTTTTCTCTTCTTCAGACCGGTAATGGAGAAAAAAAAATCGTCTAACAATTTAAACATTGACAAACAATTCCTAAAAAGATACTTTTTATTTTATTTTTATTATATTTTTATTGTTCGTACATAACTTATTACTTTCAATAAATTTTTTTATAATATGTTATATTAAGTACTCTTTAATATGTTATATTCAATACTCTTTAATTAATATATGTGAATATCTTTTTCTTATCTTTAATTTAAGAAAATTAATGTTTATTGATAATATCATTTTAATATGAATTATCTATAAATGTACTCTAAAAATTGGTTGTATTTTCAGGAATCATTTTATTAGAATTTTATGGCATCTCATCGTCTTCCCGCGAATATGTTTGTATTGCGACTCTAAGAGAAACATGTTACTAAATACGTATAGGAAGGTAATGAAAGACTATTGAGACCCAGAAGACATGCAAGATGGGTACTAAAGCATGAGGATATACTTGACTAACGAGTCAAACAGTTAATTAATCATTCTGGTTTTTTACATTTGTTAAAATTTAAGCACATTGACTTCAACCACGTACTAATTACATGATTAGTGGAAAGATGGAGAACAGATACTCATACCTTTCACTTTCCTCTCGGTGAAACAACTGTTTCTTTGGAAGATGTGGAATTAATATTGGGTTTACCTATTGATGGACAGGCTGTCACCAGGATTACTAGTGGTGATTTAGTATCTTTTTGTGAGCAGTTGCTCGGATTTATACCACCCTTAACAACGGTAAAAGGAAATGCAATTAAGTTGTCTTGGCTTAACAACACTTTTCAGGAACTGCCACATAACGCAATTGATGATGTTATTGCTCAACATGCTTGAGCCCACATATTAACACTTATTGGGAGTCTATTGATGTCTGATTCTTCAGGTAGTAAGGTACATTTAATGTATCTATTATTGTTGGCTGACTTGAACAACGTCAAGAATTATAGATGGGGTAAGCTGTATTGGCTTCTCTGTATCGTGTGCTCAATCACGAAATACACTTTAATCAAGATAATATTGGAGGTTGCACGCTGTTTTTACAGTGTTGGGCATGGGAACGCCTAACATGCATTTCTCCACAACTTCAACCATTGACCGATGAAGAAGTTCAACAAGGAGTTGGTTTCCCACTCGGGAAAATGTATGTTATTTTTGTATTAATTTTCGAGATAAGAAAACAAAGTTCTTAATATTCTTTTGCTTACGTTAGGTGGACTCGGAGGATGCATAGGACGCACATAGGAGGAACCATTGTTCCACAAATACGAGCAATGTTTGATGGCATTAAAGCTAAAAAGGTTGTGACCAATATATAAACTAACATATAATTTTAACTGAATATTTCATATTACTGATGTTTCAAACATTTATATACAATTTTTTTTTGGACTCCATATCGAGTGGATTATGTTAGGCGCTTGATCACTATTGAGGTTTCCCCAACTGCACGGGTTGTAGTTCCTCTCATATGTTTTGCAACTGTTGAATTTAATCAGTTGATAGGATTATGCGTCAATTTGGATTTCGACAGAGTATTCTAAGTAACCCATTCAACCTTGATCAACTTCACAAAGAGGATATGAGAGGACGAACTGATCGATACTGGCCACAATATCATGTCGCATGGATAACTATGTGGAATGACCGTCATAATCATCTAATTCACGAAAATCAGTTTAACGGAAATGGCCATTTGCATGACAAGTCAACATACATGCAATGGTACATCAATCATACTATCCGCTACATCATGCCTATACGGTCATCGTCCGATGACGATGTAAGTTCAATTACAAAATTATTTATTATTCTTCATTCACTCATCCAAAATTAACACATATTTTCAAAATAGTATGATATGCCACAGGAGACTACACAACCTCACTATCAACATCATGTCGGGTCTTCTTCTCAAGTTCAATCATTTGAACAACAATCTTTTCGTCCACCAGGTGTTCAACCGAATTAGTTGTTCGGATATAGGGATCAATCTCACATGTCATTCCAATCATCATTCCATCAACCACCTTTCAACTACTCAACATTTCCATCTCAACAACAATTTTTTGTTGGCCTATCAAATCCCTTTGCAACCTCTACCATGACCCCCCATTTGCCTACAATCCAATGTCATTTATGCAGTATTATCGACCAACAATTCCTTCATAAGTGTCCGCAAATCGGAGTGATGACAATGAAATCGAAGGCACTGACAATGATATTTCATCTCCTACCCTTCCATCCGAACAACAACCACAAGGACGACCACGAAAACAACGAAGAAGACCACCATTTGGCACAACTTCTCATAGATGACAACTTTTCCTATATTTCTATCTTCTAATCATGTATAATATCATTTTATAAATATTGTTTAAACGCTATCCTTTTTATTTATAATTGTATCAACTATAAATGTTACTTCACGAACATAATTTCAATTTTTTAAAAACAATAAAAATATTTTTAATTTTAATAATATTTAAAAAGTACTAAATATTTTACATTTATTACACCACCTATTTTAAATCCAATTTAATTTTAGGTAACTTTTTTTTTTTTTAAACAAAATTTAGTTCAATTTTTTAATATTAATTATCTATAAAATACAAATTTTCTCAATATTCTTATTCACTTCATGTAATTTGAAATAATTTTTAAATTATTATTATATACATCTTTTAATTTAAAAAAAATATTAATTATTTAAAAAATCAACAAAACTTGTCAACAGAATTGAAAATTTCAATTGAGATAAAATATACCTAAGTTGTCAATCCGTACAATCTAATTAAAAATTCTAATTAAAAAAAGATAAATAGGAGATTAATGAATTTAATTGATATTGATCTATTCTTATAATTTTTTCTGTATTCCATTTAAGTAAATATAAAAAAATTACCCCATTTTAGTAAATCTAAAAAAATTTGCACAATTTTAGTAAAAAAACCGGAAGACAAACATTTTATTTTATGCCTGGTGAAGATTGTTTCTGAAAAGTAAAAACTGCAGTTATATATTGAAAACAAAACAGGTACATAGATAAATCTTCAAATTTCTCATAATTTTGTTTTTGTGACCTTTCACCTTCTCCAAATGCTTCCAACTAAAACTTTAACTCGTACTTTCCGCGTTCCATGGTTGGAACCCCAACAAAGCGACGTCGTTACGGGGACGGGCGTTCTCTTTCCTTGCAAAACAATGCTGGATAGTGACTGGTATGTGGATCAGTCTCACCACGAGTTTCTCCAAAACGACGCGTTTTTGTTAAACTCTTTGGACTCTTCTTCGTCTTCTTCATTGCCGCAGCAGCACCATATGGTGCCGCAGAAGCCGAGTTTCTCCTCCTTCTTCGAGGCCAACAGGAACGGTTTTCTCGACGGTGGGTTTGATTTCGGTAAGGAGAGCTGTTTCTTAGCAAGTTTTTCGGGGAACGTGCCGAGTTTGAATGCCAAGTTTGCGGAGAGGCGTGACAGGGCAGCGGTGCGGTCTCTTTACGAGCTTTCTCCGCCCACTCTGTATCGGAAGCGGATGGAGCGGTGGCGGGAGGCCGGGAATTTGGAGGAATTGGAGCTTCAGCCTCCGGCAGCGGAGGTGGCCGAGAGGAGGAGGAAGGGTTGAATTATGAGTATGATGAGTATGGGAAGTTGTTGGAGAATGTTTTTGATGCAAATGATAACGATGATAATGAGAACAGAGTTGGTGGTGGAGACCACAAGGGAAAGAAGAAGGGGATGCCGGCAAAGAATCTCATGGGTGAGAGAAGGCGGAGGAAGAAACTGAATGATAGATTGTACATGCTTAGGTCTATTGTGCCCAAGATTAGCAAGGTTTGAAAATTTTGGATTGTAACTTTTTTTTTATTGTGAACTAATTTAATGACAGTTTATGTTTTTAGGATTGGTTGGTTGTGTGTAACGATGGCAAAGTGGACTATCTGGTTCGAAATTATTACACTAGACAAGGGTTCAGCTTTAAATCCCAAGTCTGAATTAAACCTGGATAATTTTGGCCCCAATCCAATTAAACTTGATCTGAGTTTTGGCCGAAAAATTGAGCTTTCACTGGACTTAGGGATGTTTTAGAAGCTCAAATTAAATTGAGTCTTATATTTTTGTGTCCTTGGTCACTATAACCCACTGCCTGCAATGAGCCCCATAATCAATTTTGCCACCTCTAGTTATTTAGAATTATTAGATGTATTTCAGACATTTTAAGTATCTTGTGATGTGAGGTGATTCATGGTTGTTTATGTTTGAATAATCTTATATGATGGTGGTTTTTATGAATCTGAAATTTAAGCTGTGTGTATGTGTTGGCTTGGCTTGGTTGTTGTTGATTTGGTTAATGACATCAATAGTTTTCTCCCTTGATGTGTTTGGGATGGTAGAAGCTGATTTCCCTTTTTCTTTTGGTAGATGGATAGGGCTTCAATACTTGGGGATGCCATTGACTACCTGAGGGAGTTACTACAGCGGATTAATGATCTTCATAATGAACTAGAGACAAGCAAGCTTGACTCATCCCTTCCACCTTCTGCTAGTTTTCACCCTGTGACACCCACAGTGCCTACCCTTCCCTGCCGGGTGAAGGAAGAACTATGTGCTACCACTCTGCCAAGTCCTAAACATCAATCAACAAAGGTATTTGTTTGTCACAGTGCAAAATTGTATTTCTTCCCTGTCAGTTGATGTGCCAGACCCAAAAAATATTCCGTAGTGCTTTTCATTATTTGGATATTTGTCAATTTACTTAGTGGCTTATTAAGTATCTGAATTATTTAATAATTCTGTCGCCACCCCCTTAAAGTTTATTTTTAATTTAGGAGGGTTAACTCGTTTAGATTAGATTGTAAGCCAAATGATAGTTCTGACCCTTCTGAATCCCTTGTTAGATTCAGATTCTTTAACCTGCAGACTAGATAGACCAAATGGCCCTGATAGCTCCACTGAATTTAGTCGCTTGTTGCTTCTTCCAATACCATGATATTCTATCACTGCTATGATTGTGACTTCTCACATGTTCAATAACTATAAAGAGCATTGAATTTGAATAAATACCCCCTTTGTTTCTGGATGAATTGCATCATATAGTATGTCGACCGGCCAAAAATATTGATTTTCTGATTCTGCGTATTTCATGCATATGGACTGCTTACAACCTTATTGTAGGCCGAACATAGAAATTACACAATTTACGCTCTTTTGCTAGTCTTGTGCTACATATTACATTTTGGAAACATGTTTTTAACACTGATAATGGGCCCTATGTTTCATCTGTCATTGTTTTGATGGCTTCATTTTTTCTTTTGAAACCCATCATCATTGTTTTTTATGGTTTCAGTGTTTTTTTTTTTTTCGAAATCCATCATTGTTTTCATTTCTTTCTGTTATTGATTTGATGGGCTTCAGTTTTTTGGCACCTGTTAGGCTTTTGCTACTGTCTAAAACTAGGGTTACCAAAAACTTCTCTGCCCTCTTTTCCTATTGCTTAGTCCCCTATAAGGGTAAAAAAGGGTCATGGGCCTTACAAAAACCTTTCAATAATAAAATGGCAGACATTTAC